>Ga0153956_1000330_pt1 | contig 56573 bp, 47 predicted proteins | sample TSFL040MetaG_FD_104704 | JGI IMG/M metagenome (GOLD analysis project Ga0153956, IMG submission 104704) | Attine ant fungus gardens microbial communities from Florida, USA - TSFL040 MetaG | ecosystem: Host-associated > Fungi > Mycelium > Unclassified | place: USA: Florida, Wekiwa Springs...
CCGAAGTCGCCCGGCCACCGCGTACGCGAAGTATTCACCGAGGGCGGCGGCGTTCCGGGCCTTGTGGCCGTGGAGCAGGACGCCAGCGGCAATGCACTTGCACTGGCGCTCTCGTACGCCAAGGGTATTGGCTGCACGCGTGCAGGCGTTCTGCAGACCACCTTCACCGAAGAGACCGAGACCGATCTGTTTGGCGAGCAGGCTGTTCTTTGCGGCGGCACCTCAGCACTGGTCAAGGCTGGTTTTGAAACGCTGATCGAAGCCGGCTACCAGCCTGAGCTTGCCTACTTTGAAGTGCTGCACGAGCTGAAGCTCATCGTCGACCTGATGTATCGCGGTGGCCTTGAGTACATGCGCTACTCCATCTCCGACACTGCGGAGTGGGGCGACTACGTAACCGGCCCGCGCATTGTTACGCCGGACGTGAAGAAGGCGATGAAGGCTGTGCTCGACGACATTCAGTCGGGTGCCTTCGCCAAGCGCTTCATCGACGACCAGAACAGCGGCCGCAAAGAGTTCGAAGCATTCCGTCAGCAGGACCGCAACCATCCCATTGAAAAGGTTGGCGCAGAGCTTCGCAAGAGCATGCCCTTCCTCGATCCGGTGAAGGTTGAGAACGGCACCGTCGTCAAGGCTTAAGCTGTTTCCATCGAATGCAGCGGCCGCGTGGATACATTCACGAGGCCGTTGTTCTTTTGCACTTTATGAATTGTGTGGTGTGCGGCGCGCATCTTATGGGACATGGAAACTATAGCGCTTCGTCTGAACGACGACTTTGGCATTGATGCACTCACCTATGACAAGGTCGTCGTTCACGATCCTGCTCCGCATGAAGTGCTGGTTCGCATGCGTGCTGTGTCGCTGAACTATCGTGACCTGATGATGGTGGAAGGGCGTTACGATCCGCATGTACACAAGCCGCTGATTCCCTGTTCCGATGGTGCGGGTGAGGTGATCGCGACAGGCAGCGATGTGACCGTGTTCCGGCCGGGCGACCGCGTTGTTGCTCCGTTCTTTCTTAATTGGCTGAATGGCCCCGTTACACACGCAGCCGCAGCATCTGCACTTGGCGGTGCAGTGGATGGAACTCTTTGCACCGACCGGTTATTCCCCTCCAGCGCGCTTGTGCCTATTCCCGAGAATCTTTCTTTTCAGGAAGCGGCTACCTTTCCCTGCGCTGCGGTAACTGCATGGCATGCTCTGGTAAGTACCGCCAACATTGGCTCGAACGACATGGTTCTGCTGCTTGGAACAGGTGGAGTGAGCATCTTCGGTTTGCAGATTGCGAAGCTGCGCGGAGCAAAGACGATTGTGACCAGCAGCTCCGACGAAAAGCTGCAACGCGCAAAAGCACTGGGCGCAGACCACACCATTAACTACAAGCAGCATCCTGACTGGGACGCTAAAGTCTGGGAGCTTACGCAAAAATCCGGCGTAACGCATGTGCTGGAAACAGGTGGAGCAGGTACACTGCCGCACTCGTTGCGAGCAGCAGGCACGGGCGCGCAGGTCAGCGTGATCGGCGTATTCACCGGCATGGAACAGTCCTTCAACATTGGACCGATCCTGATGAAGTCTCTGCGCGTACAGGGCATTTACGTTGGTTCAAAGGCTATGCTCGCGGAATCGTTGCAGTCGTTTTCAAACGCGCATGTAAAACCGGTTATCGACCACGTGTACACCTTTGAGAAAGCAAAGGATGCCTTTCACGCACTGGCCACGGCACAGCATGTCGGCAAGCTTGTAATCACCTTTCCTTAATGTATTTTTGCAACGGAAGATTCGCGGCACGTTTCCTTTCACAACTTCGTATTCACCATTGAGTCGTATAAATCAACCATTCGCCGCCGAACGTTGGTGTGGTTCGGTTTCTTCGATATCCTGAATACTCAGGAGGCGAACTTATGGCTACAGCCGCAGTCGCCAATCCGTCCGATCAACCTTTGTCAGAGGACGACATTATCTTTGAGCAGCTTGCTCCGGAAGAGCCCACCAGCATTCCCGATCGCGTAGCTGCGCTTCGCCGTGTAAAGGCGCTGGACACATTAAGCCATGACGACCTGACATGGATCGCGGAGAACGGAACCGAACGCAAGGCACAGGACGGCATGCTGATCTTTCACGGCGGCGCTCCGGTGCACCACATGTCGATCCTGTTGCAGGGCGAGGTGCATGTTCGCCGCAACAGTGGCCCCGTGGCATTCTTCATTGGCCGCAGCGGCTCTGTTACCGGCAAGCTTCCCTTCAGCCGCATGAAGAGCTACGGTGGCGACGGCTATGCCGCAGGCGAGGTCTGGACACTCGACTTTGAAGAAAGCATCTTTCCGGAGATGCTGAAGGCCGTTCCCGGCATGACACAGATTGTTGTGTCCACGCTGCTCGATCGCACGCGCGAAGTGACACGCATGGAGCAGCAGGCGGAAAAGCTGAATGCTCTGGGCAAGTTAGCAGCGAATCTTTCGCACGAACTGAACAACCCCGCGTCGGCAGCTCGTTCCGCGGCCAACAGCCTATGGACCGAGCTGCGCCACTACGGCCAACAGAAGTATCTACTGGGCGCGATGTGTTTCGACGACGCAACGAAGAGCGCCTACAGCGACTGGGCTGCGTCCGTGAAGAGTATGCTGCCGCTCGGCGACCACGCCAATAGCACATGCGCGGTTGAAATCGCAGAGCGTGAAGAGCATTTTCTTGCATGGCTTGAGGCGCACCGAGTGGAAGACCCGTGGCGCATCGCTCCGGTGCTGGCAGAAACACTGATTGAAATCGGGCATCTGGAGCAGCTTGCGGAGGTTATGCAGGGCAATGCGCTTTCGGTTGCCATCAGCTCGTTTGCATCGGCTCTACAGGCAGAGCGCATGACCGATGCTGTGATCGACAGCACGCGCCGCATCTTCGAGCTTATCTCCGCGATCAAGGGCTACTCCTTCATGGATCAGGCTCCGATCCAGGAGGTCAACCTGCGCGAGGCCCTGGACAACACGCTCACCACGCTCAACTCGCGCCTGAACCGTGTGAAGGTGATACGCGAATACGGCGAGGATGTGCCGTCAATTCTGGCTTATGGCGGCGAACTCAACCAGGTATGGACCGCGCTGATTGAGAACGCACTGGACGCCATGCCGCATCCGCGCGAAGACGGAACGGCTTCAAGGCTTACGCTGCGCACGTCGGTCAGCGGCTCCATCGTAACGGTGGAGGTGTGCGATAACGGTCTTGGGATTCCGCCGGAGATCGCATCACGTGTCTTTGAACCGTTCTTCACCACCAAGGGCATCGGACAGGCACTTGGCCTCGGGCTCGATACGGCAAACCGCATCGTCACCAAGCACAAAGGGCAGCTCCAAATTGCACACAGCGTAGCCGGCGATACCTGCTTACAGGTTCGTCTGCCCATCGAACAAACAGGCGCATACTAACCTTTGCGTAATTGCGGAAGTTCAAACCAAGCCTTTTAAAGATCGTGTTGAACTTTTGCAAGCGCAGATGCGTAGACACCGCCTTTCAACCCGTAGTGGTGCAGACACGTCTTTCACACAACATTCCATTCGCCGTGCGCACGCTTCTGGGCACCAGTCTGCCAGGCCTCGGCTTCACCGCCATCTACGCTGCGCAGCCTTCGGGAACCTGGTTTCCGGTAAGTTTCGGCAGCGAATTCAGGATCAATATGCTGTTCTTCTTCCATCGCACTATCACCATTGCTGCGGAAAATCGCAACTTCGAACAGACACACGTGAACAGCAGGATTGTCTCGGATACGGCTCAGCTTCCTGATACAAACACAGCCGCAACACCTGACAAACACTCGCCGGATTCAGATTCAAGACGGTAGTGCGCTGGCGTTAAAAGCAAAGGCGACCCGCAGGTCACCTTTGCTTTCAATCGCTTTTAACGGAGTCCAGGGGTTTACTTTGAGATCTCCACGCCGCGCCAGAAGGCGATGTGATGCTTTACCTGGCGTGCGGCAGGTTTCGGATCGGGGTAATACCAAGCGGCGTCGGGGTTCTCCTGCCCGTCGACAAGCAGCGTGAAGTACCGCGCCTGCCCCTTCCATGGGCACGACGACGAGGTGGAACTTGGGCGGAGGTATTCCCGCTTCACCGTCTCCTCGGGGAAGTAAATGTTTCCTTCAACGGTTTCGAAGCTTTCGCTCTCGGCCACCGTCTGGCCATTCCAGATTGCCTTTGCCATTGCTGACTCTATCTCCAGTAAATCGACCGAACCGAAGCTCTACGAAGGTCCTGGTCGGGATGCGCAGCACAACCCTATAATCCGGGCCTTCTATAGTTTTACCAGTCCTGCGGATTAGATGGAAGACGTTTACCGGCGGATTCAGATTGCCATTTTCACGGCCTGATAAAATCTTTAACTCATTGTTTTCACAAGAATTAGTACGGAACTTCACACCCTGCATAGTGAACGATACTCAGCTGCGCGAACAGTCGGACTACTCCCGTAAACCACTCTGATTGAATCATTTACAACCATCAAAGCAAAACGGCAGGACGGAGACCGTCCCGCCGAAATTTGCCAGCTTCACCTGCAAAAACCTGCAATAGAAGACTTAGGTCTTATGCCTACGCCACGGTTTCCACCACGGCACGAACCTCATCCGGATTGGGCTTTTCCAGCTTCGGAACCTCCACCGTTTCTTTGATGGGGATTAACCGGCTGGTCTTGTGGTCGTAGTCGCACTGGATCGGGTCCACTGGCTCTTCAACGGGTGCACCTTTCTTGGCGCGGCGTTTCGGCAACGCATCGTGGTTGTGCGGACACACCTCGTGGATATGGCCGTCCTGCTTGTTCGGCACTTCGATGAGGTACGATGAATTGCCCTTGGGGCACGGTTTCGCGATCAGCTTCTGGTTGCTGCTGAAGTCGCACTTCGGATAGTTCGTGCAGCCATAGAAGACATTGCCCATCTTCGACTTGCGTTCCGCAATGGCGCCGCCACACTTGGGGCAGGGTACGTCGAGCAGAGTCTGCTTCACGTATTTGCACTTGGGATAGCCGGAGCAGGAGACAAACTCACCGTAGGCTCCCTGGCGCTTGACCAGCTCCATGCCGCACTGCGGGCAGGATTCGCCGGTAGGTTCCGGCGGCTTCTGCTGTACCTTCTGGTTCAGGCGGCGGACAGTCTTGCACGGCGGATCGGCGTTGTAGTCCGGGCAGCTCATGAACGGCCCCCACGGACCATTCTTCAGCACCATCTGCTTGCCGCAGTTCTCGCAGAACTCATCTTCTTCTGTATCACCGGCTTCCATGGCCGCGAGGTCGGGCTTGTCCGCGAAATTCTCGCGGGTGAAGTCGCAGCTTACAGGGTCGATCAGAATGCTCTTGCCGCGTTCGGTGGCCAGCTTCAGGGCAGCGAGAAGCTGCTTGTCGTCATGCACCTCTTCGCTGGAAGCCTCGGCGTCGTCGACCATGCCCTTCACCGTAACCGGGTAGGTGAACGCATCTTTCACGCGCTTGACCACGGCCTTGGCGTCCTTCTTGAAGGCGGAGACGGCAATCGTCTTCGGCTTGGTCTTGGTGAAGTTCGAGCAGGAGTAGAACGAACCGAACTTGCCCCACTTAAGCACCAGCGGCGAACCACACTTTTCGCAGACCTCGTTGGTGGCGTGCTCCATCCGCTTGATGTCTTCCATGGACTTTTCGGCGACTTTGATTTCGTCGCTCAGGTGGTCATAGAAGCCGTTCAAAAGATCGGTCCACTGCTCCTTGCCCTCTTCGATTTCGTCCAGTTCGTCTTCGAGCTTGCGGGTGTAATCCATGTCGAAGATGTAGGGGAAGTTCTTGACCAGCAAGGTGGTTACCACCATGCCGATCTCGGTGGGTACGAACTTCCGCGCCAGCTTCTTTACATAATCGCGGTCCTGAATGGTGTTGATGATGGACGCATAGGTGGACGGGCGGCCGATACCGCGCTCTTCCAGCTCCTTCACCAGTGAGGCTTCATTAAACCGCGGCGGCGGCTCGGTGAACTTCTGCTCTGCCAGAACGGCGAGCAGATCAAGAGCTTCACCCTGCTTCAGGCCGGGCAAACTCACATTACTGTCGTTGTCCTCGTTGCTGTCGTTGGTCGTGTTTTTTGTCTCGGGAACAACTGTCTGGCCGGGGTTGTTTACGCGCAGAAAGCCATCGAACTTCAGCACCGAACCGGAGACACGCACCTGGTAATTACGATCACCGCGACCGGTGATTTCAACCGTGGTCTGGTCGTAGACGGCCGGCGTCATCTGCGAGGCAACAAAGCGGCTCCAGATAAGGTTATAGAGGCGGAACTGCTCGTCCGAAAGATACTTGCGGATGTTCTCCGGCGTATACGCCACGTTCGTCGGACGGATGGCTTCGTGGGCGTCCTGCGCGTCCTTCTTGCCCTTGAATTCATTGGGCTTGGCGGGAAGATACTGCGGCCCGAGCGTCTTGATGTAGTCGCGCGCCATGTCAATGGCCACCGGCGCCACACGCGTGCTGTCGGTACGCATGTAGGTAATAAGACCAACCGTGCCGTCGTTGCCAATCTCAATGCCTTCGTACAGACGCTGTGCCACGCCCATCGTCCGCTTTACGTTGAAGCCGAGGCGATTGGAAGCCTGCTGCTGCAACTGCGAGGTGGAGAACGGAGCGGGTGCATAGCGGCGGCGTTCCTTCGCCTCCACCGACGCGACCGACCACTTTGCCTTCTCCATACCGGCCTTCACCGTGGCGGCGGTTTCGCCGTCGGGCAGGGCAGGCGGATTCACCGTGTCCACGGCAATCTTTTTGCCGTCGATCGCGAACAGACGAGCGAGGAACTCCTGCTTTTTGCCCTGCGGCGTCAGCTTCGCGTCGACGGGCCAGTATTCCACCGGATTGAATGCCTTGATCTCGTTTTCGCGGTCAACGATCAGGCGCAACGCCACCGTCTGTACGCGTCCGGCAGAGAGACCACGGCGAACCTTGTCCCACAGCAGCGGCGAAATCTCGTAACCCACCAGCCGGTCGAGCACGCGGCGCGTCTGCTGGGCAAGCATCAGGTTCTGATCCACGTCGCGGGCATGGCGAAAGGCGTCGGTAACGGCAGCCTTGGTGATCTCGTTAAACGTAACGCGGAGAATCTTTTCCCCGTTTTTTACCGCTGGCTTCAACTGCCACTTCAGGTGCGCGGCAATGGCTTCACCCTCGCGGTCAGGATCAGGCGCCAGGTACACGGCATCGGCCTTGCTGGCCAGCTTCTTCAGCCGGTCCACCAGTTTCTCCTTGCCCGGAGAGATGATGAGCTTCGGCTCAAAGGTGCGCCGCTTCAGCTCCACGCCAATGTCGCTTTTCGGCAGATCCATGATGTGGCCGATAGAGGCCTCCACCGTGTAGTCGTTGCCGAGGTATTTACCGATCGTCTTCGCCTTCGCCGGCGACTCAACGATCACGAGATTCTTTGCCATAACACTTCCTGAACTTTCCTGGATTGCTGCTTACAATCCCTTGCGAAGCCAAATCGCCCGCCCGGCAGCTCCGCGAATAAAACCTCTACCCAGAGTGAGAACCTAACATGGTTTTCCTTACACGTCACGAACTAAAGCATTCTCTCTGATGCTGCGCTTTGCTCCAATTCCTTCGAATGCCGCTTTCTTCAGGAAAAACGGCGCAAACCATATCACCTTTACCCAAGCCTCAGAGAGAATGCTCCTGCCTTGCAGCCATTGGACTCACCCGGTAAAGAAACGTATCTACTCTGACAAAGAACCATTTTCCACAGGCAACGGAGAACACACTCAAGATCAACAGACCGGCACTACCTAAAAAGTACGAACATAATTCTTTCCGGGCAATGATTTCACACGCCCCGACAGCTCCAGCTCAAACAACGCTGCAAAGATCTCTGAAGAAGGCAGAGTACCTTCCAGCCGCTCAATCAGATCGTCAAGCTGCACCGCCTCATCCGCGCGAAGCTGCTCCAAAACCAATCGCTCCATCGGCGGCAACTCCCGCTCATCGAATAACGATGCTGTAACCTCACCGCCGGATTCACTGGCGGCGTTCTTCTTTTCCAGCCGCTCCTCCAGGTAAAGACGAATCTGCGTCGGCAGGTCCTCCCATACGTCCTCCCAGGTGGCGGTCAGTCGCGCCCCCTGCTTAATCAGCGTGTTTGGCGTCCATGCTCCTTTGTTTGTTACGTTTCCGGGAACAGCATACACGTCGCGATTCTGTTCCATGGCACAGCGCGCGGTAATGCGTGTGCCGCTGTGTTCTGCCGCCTCCACCACCAGAACGCCCACGCTCATGCCGCTGAGAACGCGATTGCGCACCGGAAAATTCTGCGGCGCGGGAAAGGTGCCCAGTGGATATTCGCTGAGAATACATCCGCCACCGGCCAGAATCTGTTCGGCAAGTTTTTTATTTTCCTTGGGATAGATCACGTCGATACCCGTGCCCCAGACGGCCACCGTCCTGCCGCGAGCGTCCAGCGCTCCCTTGTGAGCCTCGGTGTCCACGCCCCGCGCCATGCCGCTCAGGATCACCATGCCGCGCACCGCCAGTTCGCGCGACAGCATCTGCGCCATCCCCGAACCGTAGACCGATGGGTGCCGCGTTCCCACCACCGCAATACCCGGTTCTTTCAAAATGCCAACGTCGCCGCGATACCACAACACCGCCGGTGGATCATAAATCTCGCGCAGCCGATCCGGGTACTCCGGGCAGTCGTAAGTGAAAAACCCCGCACCTTGTTCCTCCAACCGTTTCTGCTCGTCCAGTGCAGCCTTCTTTGCCCGACCGTCATGGACGAACTGCGCCGAGGCCGCAGGCATGCCCAACCCCTCAAGCGCGGTCAGCGACTGCGTAAACAAAGCAGACGGAACTGCAAGCTGTTGCATGGCGCGCAGCACGCGCGTCGCCCCCATGCCGGGCGTAAGGATCAGGGCAAGCCACGCCAGCCGATTCTCCCCGCTGGTTCCGGGGGCAGACACGGCGGCTACGTTGCCTGGCGTTATCGTAGCCAAAAAGTTGTCTCCAATACGATTATCTATACATTACATACGGGCATCTTGCGAAGCATCGCAAAAGGCTGAAGACCCCCAAGGCGTATGCTTCGCTGTACCGGAGGTTACCAATATGGCTGAATACCAACGCCCCGACGATATGCGCTTTGCACAGAAACTGATAGCAGCCGCACCCGCCGAAGCAGACGCTTTCTTCAAACTGAAGGCTGTTACAGAACGCGGCGACGGAGTGATCCCTGCAAAATATCGCGAACTGATTGCACTTGCCGTGGCCCTCACCACGCAATGCGCCTACTGCCTCGACTCGCACACGCGCAATGCTGCCAAGGCTGGCGCAACTCGCGAAGAAATTGCGGAGACAGTTTTCATGGCCGCAGCACTGCGAGCAGGCGGTGCCGTGGGTCACGGTTTGCTGACCATGAAGCTATACGAAGAAGCCGTTGCAAGCCTGGAGAAAGACCCCGCAGCCCTTGATCGCCAACCCTGGGAATAATCACGTCGTACGAAGTGAATTAAATTCTGCCAGCTTCACGCAGTGCGGCGATTTCTTCATCGGTAAAGACGCGGGAGCGGGTGTGGAACTGCAATCCGCCGGGGCCTTCCAGTGAAAAGGCCGCACCGAATCCCGGCACCACGTCGATGATGATCTGCGTATGCTTCCAGTATTCAAACTGCTGCGGTGAGATGTAGAACTCCGCTCCACCAATCTCGCCCACCTTCTTGTCACGCGATCCGATGCGGAATTCGCCCACAGGAAAACACATGGGCGCACTGCCCTCGCAACATCCACCAGACTGGTAAAACATCACCGGCCCGTGCGCGGCCCTGAGCTCGTCAATGAGCTTCAAGGCCGCAGGTGTAGCCGTTACCTGTTCCGGAATGGTTGCGTTGCTCATGCGGCTAGAACAGGCCCAGCTTCTTGTCGCTGTAACTGATGAGCTGGTTTTTTGTCTGTTGATAGTGGTCGAGCATCATGAGGTGATTTTCGCGACCGATGCCGCTCTGTTTGTATCCGCCGAAAGCAGCGTGCGCCGGATACAGGTGGTAGCAGTTGGTCCACACGCGGCCCGCTTCAATCTCGCGGCCAAAGCGATAGGCGCGGTTCATATCGCGCGTCCACACCCCCGCACCCAGACCATAGAGCGTGTCATTGGCAATCTCCAGCGCCTCTGCATCGTCTTTGAAGGTTGTCACTGACAGGACAGGTCCGAAGATCTCTTCCTGAAAGATGCGCATCTTGTTGTTGCCCTTGAAGAGTGTCGGCTGAATATAGAAACCGCCCGACAGATCGCCTGCCAGCTTTGCAGGATTGCCGCCGATCAGCACCTCTGCACCTTCCTTGCGGCCAAGGTCAAGGTAGGAAGCAATCTTCTCAAACTGCTGCTTGGAAGCCTGTGCGCCAAGCATGGTATCGACGTCCAGCGGGTTGCCCTGCTTGATGGCGGCGACACGCTGCAACGCACGCTCCATAAACTTGTCGTAGATGGATTCCTGGATCAACGCGCGCGAAGGGCACGTGCATACCTCGCCTTGATTGAAAGCGAACAACACCATGCCTTCAATTGCCTTGTCGATGTAATCCTCGTCCTGATCCATAACGTCGGCGAAGAAGATATTCGGAGACTTGCCGCCAAGCTCCAGCGTGAGCGGAATAATGTTCTCCGATGCGTACTGCATAATCATGCGGCCGGTCACAGTGGATCCCGTAAAGGCCACCTTGTTGATGCGCGGATTCGAAGCCAGTTCCTTGCCGACCTCACGGCCAAATCCGTTGACCACATTCAATACACCCGCAGGCAGCAGATCGCCGATGAGTTCCATCAGAATCAAAATGGAAACCGGCGTTTGCTCTGCTGGCTTCAACACCACGCAATTGCCCGCAGCCAGTGCCGGAGCCAGTTTCCACGCGGCCATCAGCAACGGAAAGTTCCACGGAATAATCTGCCCGACCACGCCCAGCGGCTCGTGATAGTGGTATGCAATGGTGTCGTGATCGATCTCGGAAATACCGCCCTGCTGCGCGCGAATGGCACCCGCAAAATAACGGAAATGATCTGCTACCAGCGGAATGTCAGCCGCCGTTGTCTCACGAATCGGCTTGCCGTTATCCCATGTTTCGCACGCTGCCAGCAGGTCGAGATTCTCTTCCACCACCGCTGCAATGCGCAGCAGGATGTTGCTGCGTTCGGTGGTCGATGTTTTGCCCCATGCCTTCTTCGCCTTGTGCGCTGCATCCAGAGCCTTCTCCACATCGGCCGCGGTGGAACGCGGAATCTCGCACAGCACCTTGCCGGTTACAGGCGTGACGTTCTCAAAATACTGTCCCTCCACCGGCTCCACCCATGTACCGCCAATGTAGTTGCCATAGCGTTTGCGAAACGGAACATGCGTTGCACCGTAGTGCGCTGGATCGACTGTCACCTGAGCTGTTGCCATTGCCTTGTTCTCCTTTGCGAGGGTCGCCAACCGCCCGTCAGGAGGCGGTATTTGCAACGGAATTATCGTGCTCCTCCGAGGCTGGACTTGCCAAGTGCAACACTCACCGCTCTGTTGAAATTTGCAACAAAAGACGCTACTGCACGCAAACTGGCGCTGTCGCAATACTTCTAACAAGCACTTACAAGCAACCAACAAACCTCTCTTGTGAATGCCGACAAACAATGCATAGAATCGGTCTTCGTAAAATAGCCATCCGAAATCGCTGCAAGAAATCAAAGCCCATTCCTGCACGAAGGGATTCTTGTTCGCCATGTTCATACGAAAACTTTTCGTCACGGTTGCCATAGCCATCCTTCAGATGGCACTTCAGGCTCCGGCGCAGCTTCTTCATCCCACATCGCCCATGCCGAAGTTTGGCGCGGCCAGTGTGCGACCGAGTAAACCAAGCGATGAACTGCCTACGGGCGGCACAAACGTAGACAGTTATCGTTTGGAACGCAGGCCGATCAAAGACCTTATCGCCTATGCCTTTGGTCTTGGCTACGATCAGGAGCTTGTGAATGTGCCTTCATGGGTGATGCACGACAGCTTCGATGTGCTGGCTAAGATCGACAACGACGAAGTAGATGCCTATCGCAAGCTGGGTCGCTATGAACGCGAGGCGCAGATGCGATGGATGGCGCAATCATTACTCGAGGAACGCTTCCATTTGAAATATCACTTTGAAACACGCACTATGCCGATCTACGAATTGCAGATTGCCAAAGATGGTTTCAAATGCCCGCGCGACACCACTTCGCCACCGGCCATTGCAGATACATCCAAGCCAACTTTCCGCTGGTCTTCTGCACCTGCTCCGCCGCCACCACCACCGGGCTGGCAGCCTCCATCGCCGCAACAGCAGCGGGCAAACATGCAGTCGCTGCACCTGCGCACGCAAGGATGGCCCTTCTGGCTGCTGGTCACCACGCTTGGTCATCAACCTGAACTCAACGGGCGTCCACTCATCGATAAAACAGAACTTGATGGCAGCTATCTGTGCAACATGGTCTGGTCGCAGGAAGGCTCTGAGGGCACCAATCAGCCGTTCTTCAGCGCCACACAGGATCAGCTTGGATTGAAGCTGCAACCTACCAAGGGACCGGTTGAAGTCTTAGTGATCGACAGCATCGATCGTCCTACGGAAAACTGATGGCTCTTGCATACATCTCGCAGAAGAGGTCAACAGGCCGGGTTGGTAGAATCAATTCTGTGCAGGTCAGACCGTCTTTGATGGTCTGTTAAACGGGGAAGCTGGTGTAAATCCGGCGCTGTCCCGCAACGGTGATGGAGCGTTGCTCCAAAGTCCGACTACCGGCCTGCCGCCACCACCACGGAAGCGCTGGACGCCAACCGTGGGTGCGCTTGAGGCCTGCCGCTCTCGTGGATTGGAACGGTGACCATTACTGCTGCTGCGCTTGCGCGGATGGCACGTCTGCGCATGGGTGGTTCCCTCAGGCTTTAAGGAGAGAACCGAAGATGGCAGTAAGTGGAACAACCAACTACCCCGCGCTGAAAACAGCGAACCTCGGCTTCCCTCGCATGGGAAGACAACGCGAATTGAAGTTTGCGCTGGAAGGCTATTGGACAGGTAAGCGTACGCAGGCAGAGCTTCTGGAAACCGCGAAGGCTCTGCGAGCCGAACACTGGAAGCTGCAAAAGGCCGCCGGGATTGACTTCATCCCCTCAAACGATTTCTCCATGTACGACCAGGTGCTCGACACGCTGGTGCTGCTGGGCGCAACACCGGAGCGCTTTGGTGCAGGCGAAGTTACACTCGATCGTTACTTCGCCATGGCACGCAACAGCAAGGAACAGACAGCCATGGAGATGACAAAGTGGTTCGACACCAACTACCACTACCTTGTCCCCGAATGGTCTGCGTCGCTCGCATTCCAACCGAACACGACGAAACTGCTCAGTGAAATTGCAGAGGCACGCGCACTCAACATCGAAACGCGACCTGTCATCGTTGGGCCGCTCACACTGCTGTTGCTCGGCAAGGGTGCACATGGCTTCGATCCATTCACTCTGAGCGACAAACTCATCAACGCCTACAAGCAGGTGCTGGCAACGCTGGCCGAACAAAAGATTGAGTGGGTGCAGATTGACGAACCTATCCTCGCCACCGATTTACCTGCTGGTGCTGCTGATTTCTTCCGCAAGGCATATGCAGAACTGATGCAGAGCAATGTGAAGCTGGTTCTCACAACTTACTTCGATCGTCTTGGCGACAATCTTGCACTTGCTGTTGAAAGTGGCGTTGCCGGCCTGCACATCGACCTGGTGCGCGCACCGCAACAGCTTGATGAGATGTTGCACGCAATCAAGCCTTCGCAACTGCTCAGCCTCGGCGTGGTGGAAGGACGCAACATCTGGCTCACCGATTTTCCCGTTGCTTCCGGCATGATCGAGAAGGCAGTGCAGAAGCTTGGAACCGAGCGTGTTCTTGTAGCTCCGTCAAGCTCACTGCTACATGTGCCGCACGATTTGCGTAGCGAAACCAAACTGCCTGCGCGCGTGAAAAGCTGGCTGCGTTTTGCGGAAGAAAAACTTGCCGAGATCACCGCGCTGGCAACGTCGAACGCTATAGCATTCACAGCAAATGCTGCTGCCATTGCAGACCGCGCCGCAGCCGAGTCATCCACCAACAAGGCTGTGCGTGCGCAGCTTGCATCACTTTCCGACGCGCACTTCGCACGCAAGTCGCCTTACAACGAACGCACGGTAGTACAGCGCGAAGAGCTTGGCCTGCCGCTGTTTCCCACCACCACCATTGGCTCGTTTCCGCAGACAGCGGAAGTGCGCAAGCATCGCGCAGCACATAAGCATGGCCACGAAACCACCGAGCAGTACGAAGCCTTTCTGCGCGAGGCAACCGAAGACTGCATTCGCAGACAGGAACAGATCGGGCTTGACGTTCTGGTGCACGGCGAGTTCGAACGCAACGACATGGTCGAATACTTCGCCGAATTTCTTGAAGGCTTCGCTTTCACGGAGTACGGATGGGTGCAGAGCTACGGCTCGCGCTGCGTGAAACCGCCGGTCATCTTCGGTGATGTGTCGCGTCCGCAGCCGATGACGTTGAAGTGGACCAGCTATGCGCGTTCGCTCACTGAGCGTCCGATGAAGGGCATGCTTACCGGGCCTATCACCATCCTGCAATGGTCGTTCGTACGCAACGATATTGCTCGTCAGCAAACAGCGTGGCAGATTGCGCTTGCACTACGTTCCGAAGTGAACGATCTGGAAGCCGCAGGCATTCGCATCATCCAGGTGGACGAACCTGCACTGCGTGAAGGTCTGCCTCTACGCCATGCCGATCGGGAAACCTATCTCGGCTGGGCTGTGAAGGCATTCCGCCTTGCTACCAGCGACGTGGAAGACGGCACACAGATTCACACGCACATGTGTTACTGCGAGTTTGAAGACGTTCTGCCATCCATTGCTGCGCTGGATGCGGACGTTATCTCCATGGAGTCAGCACGCTCACGCATGGAACTGCTCGATGCATTCCGCGAGCACTCCTATCCCAACGAGATCGGCCCCGGCATCTTCGACATTCACTCGCCGCGTGTTCCTTCCTCCGATGAGATGCGCGAACTGCTCGGACTCGCGATGCAGGTGCTTAAACCCGAACAGATCTGGGTAAACCCGGACTGCGGTCTGAAAACACGCGCATGGCCCGAGACAATGGCGGCGCTTGAGAACATGTGCAAAGCTGCAACCACAGCGCGTGCCACAATAAACTCGTAGCCCTACGCAACATCGGATAAGCTCTTTACCAATCCGATGAAAACACCACAGCGCGGAGCATGGTTCCATACCGTCTCCGCGCTGTTTCCAACAGCATTACCGACACACATCGCATGAACAGCACAACACCTATCCCGCGAACATGGCACCCACTTCCCGAGTGGTTTCGCGATATCGCCGCCGCAGGAAACGGTGCGGTTTTATTGGAGACAGCGAGGTTTGACGAAGAAAACCACCGCACGCTGTTGTTCCATCAACCCATTGCAGAACTCGTTGCCAACACTGCGGAAGAAATCCCTCTCGCACTTGCCGCCATTGATCAACACGTAGCCAATGGACGCTACGTCGCAGGCTTCGCCTCATATGAATGCGGCGAGCATTTGTACAAATTAAATGTTGAGAATATTCACGAGTTAGATTCTGCAAATAAAGATACCTGTACGAACGTTCCCTTCATTCGTATGAGTGTCTTTGCAGAGCCCATCGTCTTTAACCATAAGACTGGCGTCATTACGGGTATTGCAACTGTACCGGCAGAACAGAACGCCACAGATGCAGCGCACATTCTCAATAGCAAATTGCAGATTGGCGAAGACGCATATGCGGAAAAGATCCTGCGCATTCAGGATTACCTCTCTCGCGGCCATTCCTATCAGGTGAACTTCACGGACCGTATTACCGGTACGTTTGAAGGCTCCCCCATCGCGCTGCATCGTCGTTTGCTGCAGGCGCAGCCTGTGTCGTATGCGGCGTACATCGATTGCGGCCGCTACCAGATTCTTTCGTTCTCGCCCGAGCTTTTCTATCGCACAACGAACGGACAAATCGAAGTTCGACCGATGAAAGGCACGTGGCCGCGAGGCACAACTCTCGAAGAAGACAACGCCGCCGCCGATCATCTGCGCAACGACGAAAAGAATCGTGCCGAACATGTGATGATTGTTGACCTGCTACGCAACGACATCGGCAAAGTCTGCCGTATGGGTTCAGTGCATGTCGATCGACTGATGGAAGTGGAACACTATCGCACACTGTTGCAACTCACATCCACCATCACCGGCACGCTCGATGCAAGACAATCGCCTTCAGCGATCTTCACCGCACTCTTCCCTTCCGGCTCAATCACCGGCGCGCCCAAACGTCGCACCATGGAGATCATTCGCGAACTGGAAGAAGCGCCACGCGATGTGTATACCGGCGCCATTGGATACTTCGGTCCCAATGGCGAAGCATGCTTCAACGTTGCCATTCGCACCCTGCGCACAGAGCAGCAACGGTTCACACTGGGTGTGGGCGGAGGCATTACTGTTGGCTCAAATGCCGCGGATGAATTTGCCGAATGCAAATTGAAAGCATCCTTTCTGCATAGCACAGCGGGCGAATTTCAATTGATCGAGACCATGCGCGCCGAGGCAGATGCAATTCCTCTGCTCGATACACATCTGCGCCGGCTGCAACAATCCGCCGCATATTTTCAGATTCCTATAGATGTACGCGCTCTTAGAAACGAGTTGGCAAAAAGCCTTGCCTATCGTACGCACGAAACAAGCCGTGTCCGCCTGACACTCGATGAACGAGGACTCTGGAAGGTTACGATAACGCCGCTGGATGAGCCGGCATGGTCCGGGTGCATTCTGCTCTCGTCAGAGCGGACCTCGGCATCCGACATCTTTCTGCATCACAAGACAACCCATCGCGAACGCTATCGCAGGGCCTTTGAACAGGCGACAAAAGATGGTTTCGACGAGGTGCTCTTCATCAACTCCGAAGGCTTCATTACAGAAGGCGCCATCAGCAATATCTTTCTGCTGATCGACGGAGTCATGGTCACACCGGATACATGCTGCGGTCTGCTGCCCGGCGTCTATCGACAGCATATTCTCGACACCGAACCCACAGCTCAAAGCCGCAAAGTCAGCCTGGATGAGCTTCGCACAGCTGAGCGCATCTGGTTCTGCAACGCACTGCGCGCCATGCGTCCTGTACAAACACTTACAGACCCAGCAGGCAATGTTCTTTGGGCCACGTCAGAAAAATAATCCTCTCCTAAAACGTTAGGAGGGACGCGGTTTGCGTCCCTCCTGTGCGGTTCGGATTCAATTTTCATTGCTACTTGGTCATCGGTTCCGTCCAGGCCTTTACGTCGCGCACCCAGATGTTGCGGAAGCTGATGGGTTCGCTCTTGTCGCCGTGTGCCTGCAGTTTGATGGGCGCGGTGTCGTATGCCTTATAGACCGGCTGGCCCACGTAAAAGGTTTCGCCCTTCAGCTCGAAGTGGTCTTCCACCAGCACGCCATTGAGAAAAACCGTAACGTAGGCGGGTGTCTTCAAAGTGCCATCGGAGTTGAAGCGCGGGGCCGTCCACACCACATCGTAGCTCGACCACTCGCCCGGTTTACGCGCGGCGTTGGCCAGCGGCACAGCCTGCTTGTAGATGCTGCCTACCATACCATTGGTGTAAGTGGGGTTGTTGTAGTTGTCGAGAATCTGCAACTCGTAACCGGCGTCTCCGTGGCCGGTGGAGGCGAGGAAGAGTCCGCTGTTGCCGCGTGCCTGACTCTCGCCGGTAATGCTGGCAGGGATCTTCCATTCCACGTGGATCTGGTAGTCCTTGAACTTGCGTTTCGTTTCAATGTTGCCCACACCACCCTTTTTCACGGTCATCACGCCGTCGTGGACATCCCAGTCAGCGGGCGTGGTGCCATCTTTCGCGGCCACCCACTGTGAGGTGTCCTTACCGTCAAAGAGCACAATGGCATCCGACGGCGCATTTCCCACAACGGCAGCCGGTGTAACCACGGGCGGAACCGGATGGTAAAACTCCGTGTCCTCATGCGTGGGCTTGGCCGCGGTCTGGGCTGTTGCATTCACAGCCAGTAAAGAGGAGGCGACAAGAAGACTCAGAGCGAAAAAACGTGCAGACATCATGGTGCGCGAAGAATATCGTATTTCGACCGGATGCTGGAAGCGAAAGTGGCAGATTCGGCCTTTTTCGCCAGGCTTCGACGGGTTTTCCCGGCGGAATCCGGTTCAGGTTCCGGGTTCCGGGTCGTATCTGATTTACACTGAAATCGTAGACATTTCCGGGCCTATCCCGTCCTAGGTACAGACCGCAACAGCCAAAGAAGCACCCAGGCTCTGCGGGGAGGTTTTCTTTGCGTCGTCGTTTCCTCACGCTGTTTGTTCTTCTGTTCTTCGCTTTGCCGGTTGGCCTGTCCCTTTCGGGCTGCGCCAAGGAGCACACCACAAGCGCTTTCTGTGATGGCAGCAGCGGTTCGCTGGTCGGCCAGGCAGTCAGCATTACATTAAGCCCGACGGTAGGCGGCCTGAGCATGGGCTTCGGCCAGATGCAGACCGTAACAACGCCGACCGCCCAGGACTGCAAAAACGACACGGTAAGCATTACCAAGTACAACTACCATACGGTTCCCGCCGACGGCAGCAACGACGTGGCCGTGGCCGACGTGAACCCCTCCACCGGCCAGCTTTGCGCCGGTACATGGAACCGCAACACTCCCGGTGGCGTGCCTGACTACACCTACTGCACTGCCACAGGCAAGGCTGGCGTCGCCATCCTGAGCGCTTCGGGCGGCGGCGCGAACAGCAACGCGGTAGCGGTTTACGTCCATCCGCAGATCACCTCTATTACTCTGGGGGCACCGTCAACGGACTGTACCAATGACCCGGCGACAAACTGCTCGCAATACACGGCTTCCGCCGTCACCACAGCACCCGCCTACGTTCCCGGGACCTGCTTCTCCTTCGGCGACAGCCGCCAGCTGGTGGCGCGCTTCTTCGCCAACGGCCAGAACATCACCTATTCCGCCGGTCACGCCACCTTTGCCGCACAGACCCCGGGGCTGGTGAACTTTGAGGACACCAGCGGTGTTGCCACAGCGGTTGCTCCCGGCACAACGATTGTGACCGCGAACATCGCGCAGTCCACTTCGACCGCCGGCCTGATGTCGGTCTGCCCACCGAAGGCCATTACGCTCAGCTCGGCCAACACGAAGAACGGCAACGTGGTGATCAACCCCAACACCACCGAACCTCTGACTGCCATAGTGACCGACACGAACAATGTGAGCATCACCGGCCTGACACTGACCGTGACCTCGACCAACCCGGTGGCCGTACCGGCATCGGCTTCGTCTATCGCCCCGGTATTCCCCGGAGCGGCAGCGGTCAACGCATTCTGCCTGCCACCAAGCTGCAACCCCGCGCCCTACGGCAATGTGGGTCTGCTGGGAACCGGCAAGCCGGTTGCCTCCAACACCATCCTGGCCAGCACTCCGGGCAACAACAGCACAAGGCTATGGGTGGGCAGTACGGATTCGCAGTACATCCAGCCGATCGACCTTTCGACTGGCGCGATCATCTCGGCCACCAAGCTGCCGTATACGCCGAACTCGATGGTTATGTCCCAGAACGGCGCCACCATTTATATGGGTTCGACAGAAGCGCTGATGACGTTTACCACCAGCTCCAACAGCGTTGGCAGCTCTTTCCCGTCCGTTCAGGGAAAGCTGCTCACCGTGTCGCCGGATAGCATCAACGTCGTGGTCAGTGACGCAACGCGCAACACCATCACCATTTTCAACACCACGACACCGTCTCCTGTCAGCACCTATGCCGGAGTGGGCACCAGCGCGGCGTACACGCCCGATGGCAGCACGCTGTACGTCACCACCGCGGACAACCACCTGCTGGTCTATTCCGCCTTCACAAGCTGGCAGAACTACGATCTGTCAGCTACTGGCGGAGCCAACGATGTAGCCGTGGCTGTTCCCTCTGTAGGTGCCTTTGTCGGCGGCAACTCGGCCATCAATGCACGCTCCTACTGCGCCGACAGCACCGCGAAACCCACTGTCTTCTATCCGCAGGCAGCCAACGTTCCTCTGTCGTCCGCAATCAACGACCGTGTGGCCGTTACCAACGACGGCAAGCATCTGCTGGATGTCCGTCTGAGTGCTGCCGGTGGCACACCCGTCATGAACGACGCCACCTTCCCAACCTCCACCGCAAACGACGGTGCAGCGGGTACACGCTCCTTCTCCAACACCCTGCCCATCGGCGACTGCCCCCGTTCCGGCAGCGCTCCGGTCTTCGGTGTAGCTGCCCCTTATCCCATCGATATGACAGGTGTAAGCGCAACACAGATCACCGGCGTTTATCCCACCGCAGATTCCACGCAGGTGTTCACCACCTACCTGCCAGTGAGCGGTGCAGCGGCTGGCGCACTCCTGCCGGTCTACACCCCGGCAGCATCCGGCGCTGGATCGGCCACCACCATTCCTCTCACAGGAGCGGCCACCGCACCCGTTGCCGGCGTTCTTTCGTCGGACAACCGCACGTTCTTCGTCGGTACAGCGGGAGACAACCAGGTCCACCTGATTACGCGCTCGTCGCTCACAGACAGCAGCCAGCTCAACCCCAAGCTGCCCAGCCTGAGCAACTCCACCGGAACAGCTGTGCCCAACCTGCTGGTTCAGTACCCACGCTCGGTACAAAACAACTAAGCCGATACACAACACAAACGAGAAGGGCCGCCAAACATGGCGGCCCTTCTCATTTGTTGCCTTAATAACCGGGATTGAATCTCAGCTATAGCGTTTGTCCATCACCGAACGCGACACCGCATCCAGCACACCGTTCAGGAACGTAATGCTCTCCGGCGCGGCGTATTTGCGGCCAATCTCCAGCGCCTCGTTAATGATTACCGGATGCGGACTGCCCTTGAAGCCGATCATCTCCGCCACTGCCACGCGCAGCAGATTGCGATCGACCACCGCCATGCGATGCACACGCCAGTTCTGCGAGTGTTGCTCGATCAACTCATCCACTTCATCGCTGCGTTCCATCGCCATGCGAAACAAATCTTCCGCAAAACTCTGTGTCTCCAGATCGACAGTGGGATTGCCTGCATCATCTAACCGGCTCTTCCAGAAGACGCGACGCACTTCATTCGCAGTTTGCTTGCCCAGGTCTGATTGATAGAGCATCTGCATGGCCAGTTCGCGCGCTTTTCTACGCTGCCCCATTGGTCGAACCTCCTTGCGAAGCGCGATCCACATCAGCCTGCGCCAGCTTTGCGGCAACCGTGCCGCTGCCTTCATGGTTCTCGGCATGGCCGATCTTGCGCGCAATACTCACCATTTCAATCGCTGCAACCGCAGCTTCAAACCCCTTGTTTCCAGCCTTCACGCCAGCGCGATTCAGCGCCTGTTCCAACGTTTCGCAGGTCAGCACACCGAATGCATGCGGAATGCCCGTATCCTGCTGGCTCTGTCCGATGCCACGCGCAGCCTCGTTGTAGATAGCCTCATAGTGCGCCGTTTCGCCACGCAGCAGGCAGCCCAGCGTGATGATCGCGTCGAACTTGCGCTTGCCGTTCGCGTCCTTCAGATCGGCCATCATCCGCGCCGCGGAAGGAACCTCCCACGCACCCGGCACACGCACAATCTCGATATCGTCCTTCGCTCCGCCGCTGCGCAGAATGCCATCCAGCGCTCCCTGCAGCAGGCGATCCGTGATGACGGCATTCCAGCGCGCCACCACAATGCCGAAGTGCATGCCCGCAGCCGACAGGTCGCCTTCCACGGCAATGGGATGCCCGGAGAAAACGTCTTCTCGTTCCCAGAAGCCGAACACCAGTCCATCGCCGAAATCCACCGTAAACAGGCGTGATTTCCAGTGCGTCTCCGCAATGCCCGACAGCCGACCGTCCAACTCGTTCGTGTGCACATCGGCTTTCAGCCAGTTCTTCACAATGTCGTGCACCAGGTCCAGTTGCGTGCATTCCACCAACAGTTCCGGCACCGCAGGCAGTCGGCCTGTGACAAATTCCATGTTGCCCAGCGGCGCAAGAAAGCTTGCACCCCGGCCCGTTCCATCGTCCCAGCCTTTGCCCGGCTCAAAGCCCAGGTCTTCAAAGAGGGCCTTGACTCGTTCCCACGCGGCAGCCGATCCGATTGGCTTTACCGCCGTTAAACCCTTGATCATGATTTGATTGTAGATTCCGGCGCAAATCCCCGCGCAATTCATAACGATTTTTTACACGTCATACAGCTTGCAACCTTTTTTGCGTAGGTTTAGCCTCAGCACTCTATGGCGTCTGCAATGGACCATCCACAACCGATACAGCAACTCCGCGCAGCCGCCGCAATGGCTGCGCACAACGCCTATGCGCCTTACAGCCGCTTTCATGTCGGTGCCGCCGTTCTGCTTGCAGACGGCAGCATTGTTACCGGCTGCAACGTGGAGAACGCAAGCTATCGCCTGACCGTGTGCGCCGAGCAGAATGCAATTGCGTATGCCGTTGCTGCACACGGGCCACACATCCGCATTACAGCCGTGGCCATTGCCAATGGCGATCCGGCGATTGCCTGCCAGCCCTGCGGTGCGTGCCGACAGACCATCGCAGAGTTTGCCGATCCTGACTGTCGCATCTTCTACCCAGGCACCGATGGCACAGTGGTCGAATGCACGCTCGCCGATCTGCTGCCCGCATCGTTCACATCGAACAGCCTGCGCCATGATGGAGACTCCGCATGAGCATCATTCATCCCATGGATGTGATCCTGCACAAACGCGATGGACGCGAACTTTCCGACGAAGAGATTCGCTGCTTCATTGCTGGTGTAACTGATGAGAGCATCACGCCTGCACGCATTGCAGCACTCCTCATGGCGATCTTTCAGTGCAGACTTTCTCCGCGTGAACTGGCAACACTCACCGACGCCATGCGCCACAGCGGCGAAGTTTTCGATTCAACGTTCCTCAACAAATTCACCATCGACAAGCACTCCACCGGTGGTGTTGGCGACAAAAGCTCGCTGCTGATTGCACCCATCGTTGCGGCAGCAGGATTGGCTGATCCCATGATCAGCGGACGTTCGCTTGGCCACACCGGCGGCACGCTTGACAAGCTTGAAACCATCCCCGGATTCAATACGCAGCTTTCGCTGCAACAGTTTGGCGAAGTGATTCGGCAGTGCGGCTTCAGCATGATTGGCCAGACCAGAAACCTCGTTCCCGCCGACCGCATTCTTTATGCGCTACGCGACCACACCGGCACCGTCGAATCGCCTTACCTCATCACCGCAAGCATCATGAGCAAGAAGCTTGCAGAAGGTTTAAACGGGCTTGTGCTCGATGTAAAAACAGGTTCCGGTGCCTTCATGAAGCGCTATGAAGACAGCGAAAAACTTGCACACCTGATGGTGAACACCGGGGAAGCAAACGGCACAAAGACCATTGCTGTACTTACCTCAATGGAAGAACCGCTCGGGCGCTTCGCAGGCAACTGGGTTGAAGTATGGGAGTGCATCGACATTATGAAAGGCGTTGCACATCCCATGTACGCCGACCTGATCGAACTCTCCGTTGTGCTCGCAGGATGGATGTTGTTTCTCGGGGGCGTTTCATCTACCGCTGAAGCTGGGCGGGAGAAAGCGCTCGCTCTACTGCATGACGGCTCGGCCTATCGCAAATGGATGGAGATGACGAAGCTGCAAGGCGGTGATATTGCCTGCTATGAGAACCCGTCTGCATTTCACAGACCACAAGCAAAGCGGATAATCACAGCCAGCCGCGACGGCTATCTGGCAGGCATGGATTGCACAGAAGTCGGCTGGGCTGTACAGCGATTGGGTGCAGGCCGCGAGAAACCCGGCGATCCTGTAGCGGCACATGCGGGCATTGAGATGCATGCCAAAATCGGTGACCGCGTTCAGCAGGGCCAGCCGCTGGTTACACTCTTCACCGAAGATGCTGCGTTACTTGACGCACCGGAAAAGATGCTGCGCGCAACCATACGCATCGAAGATCAGGAACCGCAAAAGCAACCGCTCATTCGACAAGTAATTCGCGCAGAGAATGTAATGTAGCGAACATTCCCTCAGCGGCTAAAATCACTTGCTATTGGGGACTTCTGTAGCACGGCTGGAGCCGTGCCCTTACGATTCGTGCCTCTTCGCGAAGGTTCGCACACTGAATTTCATGAAGGTCTTTGCACTTATCAGGATGAGCTCACGCCGAGTTTCATCTCCGGTGGAATTACTACCAGAGAAAGCTTTAGTGGCCGCTGTTCGCAGCTTCCTTCCAGTAGCCGTGATCCTGCGTGTAGTGGCTCCGCTTGCGGCAATGGATGATCGTCGAGAAAAACAGCCGCACCATGCGCAGATGCCCCGTGCGCATAAACCTGCGATTCGATGTGTGGATGCTGCCCGGAAACACCTCGAAGCGCAGGGTGGAGACCTGCTGCGTCAGCAGGAAATCCTCTGCGAAAACAGCATCTTCCTGAAAGCCGTGCAACTCTTCAAAACGCTTGCGTTCGAACAGCAGGAACATTCCCGTACCAAACGGCATAAACCACGTTGAGAGTCTCTGCATCGCATTATTGCCGCGGTACAAGGCACGATCCATCAAGCTACCATCGGTACATTCAATATTCACCGTGAGGCAATGCAACTGCCGACGCTGCATTCGTTCCACCGTGCGACGCAACAGCGTTCTATCGCGCAGGTCCACATCCGCATCGACAAACAGAATGTAACGCGAGCGGCTGGCAGCCGCACCACGATTCCGCCCTACCGACGGCATGCCGCCGGGAATCACATGGATATTCAAAGCTGGTGCGAAGCTGCCCGCAATCTCCTGCGTACCGTCCGTTGAAGCCGCGTCAGCAACGAATACTTCCGTCTGCCGCAGGAGCGAATAATCCTGCTGCGCCAGCGAATGCAACAGCGTGGGAAGATTCTTCGCTTCGTTTTTCGCTGGTATCACTATGGATAATTCCGGATTCGTATTCATGAATATTGACTCCACTCCGATCGATCGTGAGATATGTGGCGCGCTGATCGGTCCAGCAGCCGGAGTTGTAATACTGAATGCCGCCACGTTCGCGATACAGAGCTTCGTGCGTATGACCGCAGAAAATCCGGTGGGCGTTTTCTTCCGCGGCCAGCCCCAATGCGCCTTCGGCCACCTTTTCCGTGAGACGCAGCCAGCGCGTGCTGAAGCGATCGAACCAGCGCGACATGCGCTGTTCCTTCGTATCCAGACGTTGCGAAAGCTCATAGAAACCTTCAAAAAAACGGCTTAACAAAATGTTGCGATTAATGAAGCGATCGAACTGGTGGCCATGTACGGCAAGGTGTCGGCGTCCGTCATACTCCCACACATAACGCTGATAGACAGGAATGCCCACCAGATGCGACATCAGGTTGGAAAGGCCATGGTCGTGATTGCCTTCCACCCATACAATCTGACGGCCTCGCTTCGGGTTTGATAGCTCGCGTATACAGGAAAGAAAATCCCAGTGCTCACGCGTCAGGCGACTGAAGTTCAGGTCGCTGAAGATATCGCCCAGCAGAATCAACTGCCGGAAATCCACTCGTTGCAGCACATCCATGGCTTCTCTGGCGCGACTCACATCCGAGCCAAGATGCACATCCGAAAGAATCAGCGTGTGACAGGTCTGCACCATATGTGCCCAGCCTCAGTCGCCGTCGTTGCAAAACGATGATCGGTGTGTGAAGTGATGATGACGAAACGCAATCCGGCATACCATCCGGTTCCCCCGCTCTACCTCAAGACAGATTCTCCGCAGGTACGAATGCCAAAGCGTTTCGCCAGCCACGGCAGGAAACACCGTATCGTGCCGTGGTTCCCACCGTTTACACTCTTCTGCAACGTTGCAAACCTGTAACCAGATGGGAGCGCCGAAAAATTGGCCCGCTTTACCGGACTTCTCGGTCTTGTCGTTCTTCTTGGCATTGCCTACGCCTGTTCCACCGACCGCCGCGCCATCCGCTGGCGCACTGTGGCGTGGGGACTCTCTCTACAGGTTCTGTTTGCCTTCCTGGTCATCCGCTGGAGCTTCGGCCAGAAGATCCTGGCGCACGGAGCCAGCGCCGTCTCGTCGCTGCTGGCCCACTCGGCCGACGGCTCTTCCATGGTCTTCGGCAAACTCGGTGACCCGACCAGCCCATTGCAGGTCTTTGCATTCGCTGTTCTGCCCACCATCATCTTTGTGTCAGCATTGTTCGCCGTGCTCTATCACCTGGGCATTATGCAGGTCGTCATCCGCGGCATGGCATGGCTCATGCAGCGCACCATGGGCACCTCCGGCGCGGAATCCACTAACGTAGCCGCCTCCATCTTCATGGGCCAGACCGAAGCCCCGCTCACCATTCGCCCATTCCTGAACGGTGCCACTCGCTCCGAGCTTATGACCATCATGACCAGCGGGATGGCGCACGTCTCCGGCGGCATCATGGCGGCTTACATCAGCTTCGGTATCCGCGCGCAGGACTTACTTAGCGCCGTTATCATGACCGCGCCCGGCACCATCCTCATAGCGAAAATGCTTGTGCCTGAAACCGAGGTACCCGAAACCCTGGGTACTGTACACATTCGAACTGAAGACGAACACAGCAATGAAAACCTGATCGGCGCCATTGCACGCGGCACCATTGACGGTGGCCAGCTTGCCTTCAACGTTGCCATCATGCTCATCAGCTTCCTCGCGCTGGTGGGTCTGTTGAACGGCATCCTCGCGGGCATTCATAACGTCATTGGTATACACCAGGTCGGCAGCCACACAGTCAGCTTTCCCTCGTCGCTGAATTCCATCCTCGGCTTCTTCTGCGCGCCCATTGCGTGGCTCATCGGCATTCCATGGCACGACGCACCCACGGTAGGCAACCTCATCGGCACACGCGCTGTGTTGAATGAGTTCATCGCCTATACGCAGCTTGGTCAGCTTGCCAACGCAGGCCAGATAAGCACACGTACACTCGCCATTGCCACATTCGCACTCTGCGGATTTGCCAACCTCGGCTCTGTCGGTATGCAGATCGGTGGCATCGGAGCACTGATTCCCAACCGCCGCAATGACCTGGCGCGGCTTGGCATGCGTGCTCTGCTGGCTGGTACACTCGCTAACCTCATGAGTGCGTCCATTGTGAGTATGCTGATCCGCTAGACCATAAAGGTGGCATAAGGATCTGCATTCTTATCAAAAGGACTCATGCCGAATCAGGTTTCGCGTCCATCTACCCGAGGCATTCGCCGCCGCGATGTTACGGTTTTAGACACGTACCAGCGTCACGGTAATGTTGTCTCTGCCACCATGCTGATTTGCCATTTTCACCAATGTTTGCACGGCATCATGCAAATCGTCTGCGCCGCACTCATTCAGTACAGACGTAATTTGGTCGGCACTTACCTCGCAGCTCAACCCATCGGAACAGAGCAGAAACAGATCGCCTTCTTCCAGTGCAAATGAAGCAACATCCGGCACGACATCGGACTGAAAACCTACTGCACGTGTGATCATGTTTCTCAAACACGACACAGCCGCTTCATCTTCGGTGATCATCCCCATGCGCAACTGTTCATCCACATAGGAGTGGTCCTGCGTGAGTCGTTGCAGAAGGCCTGCACGCAACCGGTAACAACGCGAATCGCCTGCATGAATGACCCATGCACACGCATTCTCCCAATCCACTTCCAGAGCGACCAGCGTGGTTCCCATGCCGCTCAGCGCATGCTCCTTCTGCCAGCGTTGAAAGACCCGGCGATTCGCCTCTTTCAATGCCGCCACGAGCCTCTGCTCCGGTCCTGATTCTCTATTGCTTCGAACCTCTTCCATGAAAGTGTGCGCTGCCATGTTCGCGGCAATTTCGCCGCCCGCATGGCCACCCATTCCATCGCAGACGACGAACACACCCGCAGCTTCATCCGCGGCACACGCATCTTCGTTGTGCGCACGCACACATCCCACATCGGTCAGCATCGCGAATTGCAGGCATCGAGTCGTCATCGTCTGCTATCTCAACGGCACAAAACACACTTCACATTACTGACGCTTGCGTGCCGCTTCAAACTCATCGCCTGGAATCCACTCCATGCGTTGCGGCTGCTCCATCACAATCCAGCCCAGTTCAAATCCAAAGCGCGCGGCGTGCGCATTACCGGTGAAGTCCATGCTGTCCGAGTATGCATCCGCAGGAGTGTGGTACTTGTTCTCGCCAAAATCACGCGACTGCTGCCGTGACCACTCTTCGTCATGACCAACGAACGGCCCGCTCTGTCCCAGTGAAAATGCAGGAATGCCAACGCGTGCCAGCGAAAAATGATCGGAACGATAGTAGCCGCCGCCAGCATCCACACCGTTTTTGCGCAATGAAAGATGGTCCTTCTCTGCCAGTGCCTCTAACAACGGATACGCCGTCGTGCGCTGCGCACCATCCGCACTCACGCCGGTAATATCGCCCAGCGGTAACAGTTCGTCGTAATTAATGTCGAGCGAAATATCCTTTGCAGGCACCGGTGGATGCATGCCGAGATACTGCGAACCCAGAAGCCCCTGCTCTTCCGCAGTCACCGCTGCAAAGATCACCGTGGAAGGCGGCTGAATCTTTTTCTGCGCAAATGCACGCGCCATCTCCATCAGGATGGCGGTTCCTGTAGCGTTATCCGCCGCACCATGAAACACCGGATCGCCCTTGCGAGTGCGATCAATACCAAAGTGATCGTAGTGCGCCGTGTATATCACATCGCGATCCTGCCGCGCGCCTGTAATCTTGCCCACCACGTTGTCCGACTCATACTCATGCACCTGCGAAATCACGTGCGCATCCAGACGCATCGGCAACGTAATGGGTTGAAAGCCACGTTTGCTTGCCGCCACGATTGCGCTGTCTGCCGTCAGTCCCACTGTTGCAAACAGTTTGTCGGCCACATCGTGCTGAATCCAGCTCGCTGCCTTCAGCCGCGCATCGGGATCGTTGCGCAGATAGCTGTGTTCACCGCTCCACGAATTCTGCACCACCTGCCACGGATAACTCGCAAGATCCGTGCGATGCACAATCAACACACCCACAGCACCGTGCCGACCAGCCTCTTCGTACTTGTAGGTCCAGCGACCGTAGTAGGTCATCGACTTGCCGTTGAAAAATTTCGGATCGTCGCTCGATGGCTCGTTCACAATCACCAGCGCAACCTTGCCTTTTACATCAACGTTTCTATAGTCGTCCCAGCCATACTCCGGCGCGACGATACCGTAACCGACGAACACAATCGGCGCATGCACATCGGCGGTCGGTGTATGCGTCTGGTTGTTTGTTACATAGTCTGTGCCGAAGGTCAGGTTGATCGGCACGCCTTTCTCCGGCACCAGCGAAAACTTCGTTGCAGGATCGGTCTTTACACCGACCAGCGGCACCTTCTGGAAGTACGTGCCGTTGTCGCCCGCTGGCTCAAGGCCCGCAGCCTTGAAATGTTCTGCGATGTACTCTGCCGCTTTCACTCCGCCTGGCTGTCCGGGTGCACGGCCTTCAAATGCATCGCTGGCAAGAGTCTTCACCGATTCGCGTATACGTGCAGGGTCAATGCTGCTAGACTCCTGCTGCGCCGCGGTTGGCAACCTGAGATTCGCCTGCGCCTTCAGCGAAGGAAGCATTACAAGAGAAGAGAAAAGTACGACAGGTGCAAAACGCATCGACAAAGAAACACACTCCAGACGAACAGTGAAGGAAACGCAAACCAGTGTATGCCTTTGCTGCCATTCTGTGTGTTACGTCCACACCGCCAGGCCATTGAAACTCCAGAAGCCCGATCCGCATCCACAGCCGTGTGGCGGCCATCAAGTATTCTTAACTTCGAACCATGAGCAGCCAGAACCCCACCGCCGGTACCAACGTCTACGCCATCCACGGGGCAGACCCCGAAGTGCTCGCCTATGCCATGGCAAAGTATTCGCGTTCAGCGCTGACTCTGCGCGAATCACTGGCCGAGATCAGTTCGCAGCGCGCCGAAGAGTTTCTCAACACCTTCTATTTTCAGTACGGCCACCGCTCGATTGCTGACCTTGCGCACGTTGCTTTTGCGATTGAAAAGCTCTCTCTGCTCGCAGCCATTTCGCTAGTAGACGAACAGCGCTGGGACGGCCAGGAACGCTCCACTCGTTATCAGAATTTTCGCAAGTCGGGGTATCACACGCCGGAGTTCTCCACGCCGCAACAGCAGGCCGACTACACCAGCACCATCGACGCGCTCTTTAATGGCTACACCGACGTGGGCGAGGGCATGCTGGCCGAACTGAAGGCGCACACACCGCGTCCCGAGCAGATGGACGAGGCCGCTTACACGCGCACGCTGCGGGCACGAGCCTACGACATGGCACGCTACCTGCTGCCGCTGGCTACGAATACATCGCTCGGCCAGATCACCAACGCACGCACGCTGGAAGGACAGATCTCGCGTCTGCTTGGCAGTGGCTATGCAGAGATTCGCACGCTTGGTGAGAAGCTGCGCGAAGCTGCCGCTGGTCCTGCGTGGAACCTGCACAGCGATGCAAGCCGTGAGCTTGCCGATGCCATTGAAGCTCTCAATCCTGAATTAAAACAGCAGGCCGACAACCTGCTGCGTCGCGAAGTCCGTGTAAGCCCCACGCTGGTGAAGTACACAACGCCCAGTGAATTTGAACGCGCCACGCGTCCGCTGCTGCAACAGGCCACAGCCGAACTGATGGCCAGCGCCGCTATCGACCCCATGCCTGAGAACTCACCCAACGTGGAGTTGATCACTCCGCCCACGGGCGAAACACTCTCGTTTGAGATTGATCTTGCAACATCGCTGCTCTATCCGCACACGCACTATCGTTTCCGCCAGATTCGCAGCGCCGTGGCATCGCTCAGCGAACAACGCATCGGCGAGATTATCGACCTTGGCCTGCAACATCGCGGACGCCACGACGAACTGCCCCGCGCCTTTGCCGCAGCCAACGGTCTGCGCTTCGACATCCTGATGGACATTGGCGGCTTCCGCGACATGCATCGCCATCGCCGCTGCACGCAGCTGCTACAGCCCTACACCACGCTGCACGGTTACGATGTACCCGACTTCCCCGGCCAGCCCGCCGTCTCCGCTTCGCCCGTTTACGCGCGCTATACGGAGTTGATGCAGAATGCATTCGCCTTCCACGCCGCTGTTACCGGCGTTCAAACCAACGCCAACGCCCACTCCGCTACACCAAAGTACGGTGCCTACTCCGAAGCCGCAGTGCCACTGCCGCACTTCGACAACACGAACGTACAAATGAAGTGGGGTGCTAACGGCACAGCACAACAGCAGCAATCACATCACGCACAGTTCACCGAGACCAGCCCAGCCGATTACGTTTTGCCGCTCGCCACGCGTTGCCGCTCGCTCTTCACCATGGATTTCGTTGAAGCCCTCTACATCAGCGAGCTTCGCTCCACACCTGCGGGCCACTGGAGCTATCGCAACGTTGCATGGCAGATGTATCAGGCCGTGGCCCATGCCTATCCATCGCTGGCAAAACACGTCCGTATCCGCGACCCGCACGAACCCGTAGACCTGCTCAAGCGCTAGGTCGCTTCTCCAGAAGGTATACGCCGCATTCCCTCAGCAGCTGAAACCGCTTTTCCTATGCAGAGTTTGAAGGGCCCGGCTAAAGCCGGGCCCTTCAAAACAGAAGAAAAACGAACTTCCCCCTCAAAACTATATGGTGATACGACCCAACACCGACTACGGTTGCAGCGAGGCGATATAAGCAGAGATATCGACAATCTCCTTGTCGGTAAGGCCTGTCACCACGGGCTTCATCGCTGCGGCGCTCTTGCCGTCGCGTGTGCCGCTGCGAAAGTCGAAGAGTTGCCGCGCGGTGGCTGTGGGAGAATGTCCTGCCAGCGGCGGAAACATATCGCCCATCCCTTTTAAATCTGCGCCGTGACACATGGTGCAAGACATTTTGCTCGCGCCACCGTTCTTCACCAGCGCCTCGCCCCGCGCGATGCTGCCCTCCGGCACATACGCCACAAAACCAGAGGACGGGTCGCGCAGTTTGGTTCGATCCACGTCTTCCGCCACTTCCACAATGCGGTTGCCAATCGGAGCGTGAGCGCCTGACGGGTCTACAAGCTGCACCGTGTGCGGCCCCGGATGCGTTACCGGCGCAGTTGCTGTTTCCACAACGCGCATGTGTTTCACCGGTGCGATGGCATGGAAATACTCAGCTGCCTGCCGCGCCTCTTCCGGCGTGATGGCCTTCGCAATATCGATCATGCCGGTAAGGCTTGAAGGCGTGTACGCGGGGTGGCGGTGGCCGCTCTTCATGTCGTCCAACTGCTGTAGAAAGTATGCGACGGGAAGCCCTTGGAGATCGCCCGTCTCGGGCTTGCCCACGCCGTTCATCAGATGACACGTGCCGCATGCCTTGTACGCAGGCGATCCTGTGATCACTGGCGATGGCGGTGCGGGATGCGACTCCGGAAACCAGTCAATCGTTGCATTCACGCGGTTGATCTGCGTGTCGGTGAACGCCTTCGTGCTGCCCGGCAGATGAAACAGCTTGCCATCGTCCGGCGACGGTTCCTCGTGAACTCCTTGCGGATACGCCCACGTGGGCACGTTATGCGCCGAAGCAGGTGCCGACTGCCACGCGTGTAGAACAGGCGATCCAGAAACAGCAAGGGCAAGAGCAGAAACAAACAGAGCAGAAAAAGTTTTGGGTGAACTCACTCAAGCATCCTGCCTTATCCCTCTCATATCTGGCAAACAGGCGAGTCGCTGCAATAGCAAAAAGCCCGATAAATACCGGGCTTTTGCTCATCCGCTGCATATGTTGTTACGACTGGCGACGGCGACGACGGAAACCACCGCCGCTGCTGCCATTGCCACCGTTAGGACGTCCACCACCATTACCACGGCGTCCACCCGGGCGACCGCCGTTGCCGTTGCGGCGCTGCGGCACCGGCGCATCCTCAAGGCTTGTGCCCTGCGAATTCGTCTTCCACGCGCGCGTCTCCAACTGCATCATGTCCGACACCTTGTTCATGTCGATGGGGCCGGAGCGCTCTTCCTTTTGCAGGTTCTTGTCGGCCTCGCGCCAGTTGAAGCTGATCTTCAGTTCGCGTTCAATGCGGCGAGCGTCGCTGCGTTCCTGCGGCATCACAAACGTGGTGGCCACACCCGTTGCCGAAGCGCGTCCGGTACGGCCAATGCGATGCACAAAGTCCTCGCTGGCATTGGGCAGATCGTAGTTCACCACATGCGCAATGTGCGAGATGTCGATACCGCGTGCGGCCACATCCGTTGCCACAAGAATGCGGCTCTTGCCCGAAGCAAACGACCGCAGAGCCGATGTACGCTGCGACTGCGAACGATCGCCATGAATCACGCTGGTCTGGTGGCCCAGCTTCTCCAGCTTGCGGCCCACGCGATCTGCTCCATGCTTCGTGCGGCTGAAGACCAGGAATGTTCCCTGCTCTTCGTTCAGCATCTGGTCCAGCAGACCAAGCTTCTGGTCCTGCATCACCGTGTACGCGCGCAGTTCTACGCGCTCGTTCGGTTTGGATGTGGTGCCGATCTGTACACGCTTCGGATGGCTCACGTAGTCACGCACAATCTCCGCGATATTCGCGTCGAGCGTTGCCGAGTAGCACATGGTCTGACGCGTCTTCGGCAGCGCAGCCACGATGCGGCGAATGGCGGGCAGAAAGCCCATGTCGAGCATGCGGTCCACTTCGTCCAGCACCAGCATCTCCACGTTGCGAATGCTGATCTGGCCGCGCTTCAGGTAGTCCTCAAGACGTCCGGGCGTGGCAACTACCACGCGTGGTCCACGGCGCAGCGCTTCCAGTTGCGGGTTCTCGCTGAGGCCGCCGCACACCAGCACGGCATCGTGCTTCGAGTTGGGAACAATCTTGGCGTAATTCTCCAGCACCTGCATGGCAAGCTCGCGTGTGGGCAGCAGGATCAGCGAACGGATCGGCTTGATCTGACGCTTTTGCTGACCCTCCTGCGCCGTAGGAGCAGGCAGCGGATTCGCATCCATGCGCTGAATCATCGGCACGAGGAAGCTAAGGGTTTTGCCCGTGCCGGTGGCCGCCGTAGCCAACACGTCATGGCCTTCCAGGGCGGGAGGAATCGCACCCGCCTGCACCGGCGTCGGCGTAATGAATCCAGCCGCCGTCAGACGATTCTTCAGGTTGTCGGAGATGGCGAAATCGGTAAATTTGGGCGAGGGTGTTTCAACGGGAGAGGCCGAAACAGGGTTCTCGGCAACTGCGGTATTTCCAGTGTTCAAAATCAATCTTTCTTTTGTGTCGCGGCCACACTTCATGGGTGGCTGGCTGTCCAGTCGTTCACGGTGATGCAGGTGTGTTGCGGCTCCCTGGACTCAGAGCGGAACACCATGGATCGCTTCTATCAGCATTGGTCTTTGGGTAAATCCCTTTGGAGGGACCATAGACACGCTGCTGCTGCACGGCGAGATCGTTACCCTGTTCTCGTGTTCAATCGGCCTACGCTTCTGTGCGTATTCCTTAATTCGAGAGCTCAGGTGGTCTCAAAGCCAGAGCATCCAACGCTTCCCTCTCTTTTGTTCAAGGGATGGCATGCAGCGGTGGGACAGAACATCGCGGTCTCTGGCCAGCCCCAATCCACTTCGGGCCGTTCCCGGCGACGTACAGAGCATAGTTCCGCTCTATAGAAACGTTAACACACGAAGGTCAAAATGCAATCACAAAAGTTTTCTCAATTAACCGGCCAGCTACTCCAGGGTGATCAGTTCTACCGCTGGAATCTCTCGTCCGAGGAATCTTGGTGCGAAGCGCTGGAATTTTTCGGCAGCATCCGTTGCCAGGACACGGAGGCCCGGCTCACCTGTTCCCGCAGCCGCTGCCAACAGCTCTGCCGTGTACTTCGCCGTGGCCTCGGCTGAATCCACCACCGGAACCGGTCCGGCCAGAGTTTTCGCACGCTCTTCGATCAGCGTGCGTAGCAATGGATAGTGTGTGCATCCCAGCACAATGGCCGCAGGCACCTGCGCCGACTCAGCCAGCGCCTCCTGCAAGTACACATCGGCCACCTGCTCCGGCACCGGACCGGCAACCCATCCCTCTTCCACCAGCGGCACAAACAGCGGGCACGGCTTCTCCACCGCCTTCAAACCTCGCTCTGCACAGGCTGCGGTGTAGGCATGCGAGTTGCATGTGCCCTCCGTGGCCAGCACCAGCACATTACTGCCAGCAGGCACAATCGCCGCCGCAGCCGCTGCTCCCGGCCCGATGACACCCACCAGCGGTACCGGAGCATCCGCTTCCAGTGACGGCAACGCCAGCGCCGAAGCCGTATTGCACGCAATCACCACCAGCTCCGCACCCAGCCCAGTCAGATGGCGGATCGCTGCATCGGTAAACCGCGTCACGGCCGCCTGCGACTTCGATCCATAGGGCAGATGCGCCGTATCGCCCAGGTAGATGTAGTCCGCTCCGGGCAGCGTCCGCAGCAACTCACGCAGAACCGTCAGCCCGCCAAAGCCCGAATCGAACACCCCAATGCGCGGTCGCTTCGCCGCACTCCCTGCAACTTCAGTCATGATTTTCCGTTTGTGACGAGGCAGTTACATCGGTGGCAGCGTCGTAGATGCGGTCGAACACCACGTTCCCCGCCAGCGTAGCGCGCGGCTTGCCGTCCACCAGAAACTTCACCTTCGTAATCTCCGGCAGATTGGCTCGCAGCGTGGCCAGGATCGATTGAATCGTCAGCGTCTCCGAGGTGATCCCCGAAGGATGGTTATCCACCCACGACGAATGCAGGTTCACTACCGCCAGTTCACCATTCGCCTCGGTCAGTGGGTCATTGAAATCCTGTTTCATTGGCGATACCGCCTTGCGCGAGGACGCATCCTGTCCCAACGGCAACGGCACCAGGAATACGTCGTCGACCGCCATGCCTCCGTTCAGCGGATGCGCTGAACGCGGCAACGAGTAGTCCGCCAGCAGGTGTTCCAGCAGCGCACGCGCGCGAATCACCGGCTGTCGCGGCAGCGCAATCGAACGCACCGTCGGCGTAATGGTCGCATCGCGGTCGTCTGCCAGCGCCAGCGTTACGTTCTCCGCAGCGCTGGTTACAGGAGCCTCCATCGGCGTGTTGTCGGCATTCTTCACGCTGGCAAAGTTCTTCTTGTGCAGATACACCAGAAAAATCGCCAGGAAGACCGAACAACTCAAAAGACCAGCAAAAAGATAGCGTTGATAGCGAGGAATCATTGCGCGCTCCCCACAGGCTTCGCTGTATTTGCGCCCGCTCCATTCACCGGGGCAGGCACTACCGGCGCAGGTTTCGGAGGAGCCGGAGGCGTCATCCTGCCGACACGGTTCCTCCAATCCAGCAGCACACCCGCCACCGCGTTGGCCACCTTGTTCTCGTAGCTCGGGTCGTCCGCCGTGGTGCTGTCGTGCAGTGGGCCCATCTCCACCGCCACCGCCGGGCACTGCATGTTGTCCAGCGGACGCAGCCACGCCGTACCCGCCGCCACCGGAATCCTGGTTCTGCCGAAGGCTTCGTGCAGGCTCACACCCAGTGCCTGCGAACGCGCCGCAAAGGCCGACTGCGCCTCGTCCCACAGCACCGGTGCCGCCGGATCGACCACCGGCAACTGCTTCAGATTGGTGGTATACAGATGCACACCCTGCCCTGTGTTTGAAGCATGCAGCAGGATGCATGCAATGGGATGCGATGTATTCGCCAGCGCCGCGCGCTGATCGCCGCTCACATCGGTGTCGGCCTCGCGCGTCAGCTCCACGGCAAAGCCACGCGCTCGCAGCAGCGACGCCAGACGCTCCGCCACCTGTAGCGTCACCTGCTTCTCTTCCACACGATCGGCAATACTCGAACCACCCTGCGCTCCGCCACCGGCAGGGTCAAGAAGAACCAGCGGCCCCTGCGGAGGAGCGGGTTGCCCCCCCGGTTGCGGCACACTCGATCCGACCTGTGCACCAGCAGCTGCAAAGGGGAGACACAGCAGAAATGGCAAAATTCGCTTCACAATCAAGGCTATGTGATTGTAGCGTGCCGTTCACAATAGCGTGCCGCGCGTAAGGTCTTCTGTTGAACCTGTTTCACTGTTTATCGGTCTCAGGCTTCAACCCCGGAGCAGGCCCCGCCGGTGTCGAACCACGTGGGAAATAGCCGCTGCGTGTACGCACCGTCAGTTTGCCAAAGCCCTTGGCCTGCGCGTTGACATGCACCGCACGATAGCCGCCCAGCCGGGCCGGTTTCGTCGACGTATACGTGATCGTGTACTGCTGGCGGATATCCGCGGCCACCTGTGCCGCAATGGAATCCACATCCTCCAGCCTGCGTGGGAAGTACGCCACGCCACCCGTCTGCTCTGCCAGCGTCTCCAGTACGCGCCGCGCATGGCGGCTCTCGCGCTTGTCCGTGTCCGGCCCGAACAGCAGACCTACCGCATAGATCACAGGCCCATCCAGCTCCTGTACCCGGCGAATCGTCTCCTCCAGCGTGCTGCTCGACGCGTTATCGTCGCCATCCGTAATCAGCAGCAACACCTGCTTCGGCTCCTTGGCGTTGCGCGACAGATAATCCGCCGACGCAACCACGGCGTCGTACATCGCCGTTCCACCCGCCGACTTCACATAGTTCAAGCCTTCTTCCAGCTTGTGAATGTCGTGAGTAAAATCCGTGTCGATATACGGATCGTATGAGAAGTCCACCAGGAACGCCTCGTCCTTCGGGTTCGATAGTTTGATCAGGTCCAGCGACGCTTTACCCACCGCCGCCTTCTTGTCGTACATGGAACCCGACGAATCGATCAGGATGCCCAGCGACACCGGCAGGTCCTCATGTCGAAAGCTGTTCATCGTCTGCTGCACACCGTCTTCAAACACCGTAAAGGAGCCTTCCGGCAGCGTCTGCACCGCGCGACCGTTGCCATCCAGCACGCTGGCGTTCAAGCGGACTTCGCCCACCTCGGTATGCAGCGTGTAGGTCTTACCACTGCGTTCCACCTGGTCGTTCGCGACCTGTCCCTGCGCCTGACTATCTCCTGCCGCACCCGTATTCTCCATATCGGGAGTCGGTACAGGATCGCGGTCCACCGTTAACGAAGGCGCACTGCGCGGCGTCGATATTGGCGCTCCCTGCTGCGCCATCAACGGAGAAACAAACGTCAGAGCGAGTGCTGTTGCATATAAAGAAAAAAAATTAATCCGACGGTGCATAGTAACCCTGACGATTGTGTACCGAAAGCTGAGGCAATCCCGAAGGAGGATTCAGCTTCACCTTCAGCTTACGCCAGTTGCCATCGTGTCGAAGATCGTTGGGCCGATACCCCACCACATATTCATTGCGCAACTCCGCCGAGATGCGGGAAGCGATATCGCCCAGTTCCGCCACATCCGCCGCACGAAACATCCTGCCGCCTGTCTGGTCGCACATATCCGACAACAGCACCGGCCCGTTCTTTTCTTCTTCCGTCGGCGCAAACTGATCGAAGATACCGATGGCATAAATCTGCACATCGCTCTCGCGCACCGCCTTGCGCAACTCGCCTTCCGTATAGCGCGAACGATTATCCCCACCGTCCGAGATCACCAGCAGTGCTTTGCGTTCATACTTCGCGCTCTTCAGCTTGTCCAGCCCCATGTACACGGCGTCGATCAGCGCCGTGCGCGCCTGCGGCTTCAGCATCACCAGCCGCGCCTCCACGTCGTCCACGTTGTTCGTGTAATCCACCACGATGTTTGGACGATCGTTAAACGCCACCACAAAGAATTCGTCCTGCGGATTGCTCGTGCGCATAAACTCGCTCAACGCCCGCCGTGCCCGCGTGAACTTCGAGTTCATGCTGCCGCTCAGGTCGAACACCACGCCCACGCTGATAGGCGCATCGTCCGTGGAAAAGGTGCGAATCGTCTGCGGCAGATTGTTTTCGTAGATGTAGAAGTTTTCGCGCTCCAGCCCAGTTACCAGCCGGTTCTGATCGTCGGTCACAGTCATCGGCACCAGCACCAGGTTTGCCTCGACCCGCAGCGTGGCACCCGGACGCAGTGCACCCTTCTCCGTTACATCCCTGCCCGTAATCACCTCGCCCGCCGGAACCTTCGGTGGCTCGGGTTTGGTCGGCGTATGCGCATTGTCCAGAGGATTTTCCTGCGCGCGGGCACAGGGCATCGCCAGCAACATTACCACCAACAGCAAGCCCGACAAGCAACGGCCAGGGAAAAACATAAGCGCCTCAAATACTTCCACGTATAAATATCGCCAGTGTTCGGCAAACTGCCCGCCTTTTTATTTTTTGATGGCAGCAACCCACGGATGTTTGCCACCATCCGCAGGGAAAACGATTGTAATCCAACTCCTTCACCCTGCGAAAAAGAGCAGAAAGGCTTATTTCGCAGGAGGATTCACGTAATTTTGCACTCCTGCCGGGCACTTCTCCCCGCGCCTCCCGCTAGAATGGATGGAATCGAAGATTTGCAAGGAGAAGCTCCGCGTAGCACCCATGCGTATTTATCCGTTCCGCGCCCTCCGTTACAACACCCACAAGGTTCAGCTTGAAGACGTCGTAACCCAGCCCTACGACAAAATCTCTCCTGCCATGCAGGAAAGCTACTACGAAAAGAGTCCGTACAACCTGGTGCGGGTCATTCTGGGCAAGCGCTTCCCCGCCGACACCGAAACGGAAAACGTCTACTCGCGCGCCGCAAGCACGCTGGAAGACTGGCGCAAGAAAGCCATCCTCGTCGAAGAGCGCGAACCCGCGCTCTACGGCTACGCGCAGCGCTACACCGTTCCCGGCACCACCGAAGTGCGCGAGCGTCGCGGACTCATCTGCCTGGGCCACCTGTACGACTACGCCGAGCAGGTGGTCTATCGTCACGAGCAGACGCTCGCCAAGCCCAAGAGCGATCGACTCTCGCTCTTCAAGGCCACCCGTACCTACTGCGAGCAGATCTACATGCTCTACAGCGACCCGGCCTTCACCGTGGAAAACCTCATCTTCGGCAACAGCACCGGCACCCCCACCATTGCAGCCGATGAGACCGTTACCGACGAGTACGGCGTGGTTCACTCCGTTTGGAAGGTCACCGATCCGCATGTGCTCAACCTGTTGGTAGGCGCGCTGGCCGACAAGAAGCTCATCATCGCCGACGGCCACCATCGCTACGAAACCTCCACGGCCTACGCTCGCGAGCGTGCTGCGGAACTCGGCGTGGCTGACTCCACCCGCGCAGCCGAACGCAGTGAAAAGAAGGTTGGCAACGCGGAAGAATCGGCCTCCAATGAAGCCGACATGAAGTTCGGACCGCAACTGCCCGTGCCTCCCTTCGCCGAAGCAGCCATGATGATGACGCTCGTCAACACGGAAGCGCCCGGCATCACGATTCTGCCCACGCACCGCATCGTCTACGGCCTGAAGAATTTCTCTTCGGCGGCATTCCTTGAGAAAACATCTGCATTCTTCGACATCAGTAAGGTGGAATCGAAGGCCGCAGCCGCAGGCTCTGACGCGGAAAACGTGGAAGCCGCAGCCGAGCGTCTTGCTCCTCTCAACGGAACCGAAGGCGTTGCCTTCCTCGCCGTGATGAACGACGGCACCTGGCTGCTCAAGGCAAAGAAGGACGCAGTGGAAGCCGCTCTGCAGCACGTTCCGCCACGCCAGCGCGTGATGGACGTTGTACAGCTCCACGCGCTTGTGCTCGAACAGTTGCTCGAACTCACGCCTGAGTCCATCCGCCAGCAGGAGAACCTGCGCTACCTCCGTTCCGCGGAAGACGCAGCGGCACAGGTCGCACGCGGCGATGCCAACATCGCCTTCCTCATCAAGCCGGTCACACTCGACCAGATGAAGGATGTGTCCCTCAGCGGCGAAGTCATGCCGCAGAAGTCCACCGACTTCTACCCCAAGCTACTCAGCGGCCTGGCCTTCTACGCCCTCGACTAAACCACTGACAAGCAAGCAAACAAAAGAGGCGAGCTACGTGGCTCGCCTCTTGCTTTTAGCGCTTAGCCTTTAGCTGTTAGCTAAAAGCCAGAAGCTAATAGCTAAAATGGGTGCCCAAACGAATGGCGCGGATACTGTCATCGCGCAAGGTAAAGACATGTCCCACGTACAATAAAAAGACGCATGATTGAAAAACGCCTGAAAACACGCAGCGTCAACGGCACATTCGCACTCGCGCAGAACATCATGGAGTTGATGCTGCCCGCGCCGCGACTCGTCATCCTCAAGGGCGATCTCGGAGCCGGAAAGACCACGCTGGTCAAAGGCATTGCGCAGACCATCGGAGCCGATCCCGACAACGTCACCAGTCCTACTTTCACCCTTGTCCACGAGTACCAGGGCACAAAGCTCAAGCTCTACCATCTCGATCTTTACCGGCTGGAAAAAGAAGAGGAGCTACTCGCTCTCGGCATTGAAGAGATGGAATCCGATCCCAACGCGCTCACCCTCGTCGAATGGGGCGAAAAGTTTCCCTCCATCATCGCCCGCGCCCGTGGACAGGTCATCATCCAGCCCGGCGATGAACCCGACGAACGCTGGTTCTTCATCCAGATGCTCTAAAGCGTTCCTGATGTTGTTTTCGGAAGGGCAGGACTTTAGTCCTGACGTATAAGCTACAAAACAACATCACAAGGATGGAAATTTTGAAGGGGCCGGCTTTAGCCGGGCCGGTATATCTTCCGTCAGAGCAAGCGGCTTCAGCCGCTGAGGGCTTGCTGGAGGAATCCACAAATACGGATACTCCACCTTCGCGAAGCTTGAGCATTCCGTTGAAGGTGGTTGATTGAAGCCGAAAGAGTTCACGCCGTTTTCCTTTAAAGAAAACGGCATTCGAGATATCCTTGCGAGCCGTAGTATCAGAGGAAATGCTTAAGGTGGGTTATTCGCACGCACCGCGAACCCTCTTTTGCAATGAAGCCGAAATGCATCAGGAAAAAGCTCGAAGAATACAGCCGCTGAAAGGGAAAGCGGCAAACGCACAGCCAAACAGCCATGCATCTACCGCTTTGTTAATGCAGAACTCAGTATGCTGAACCAATCAGCTTCAGATACGAACTAGATAACCGGGTGATAGAAAGCCAGGCAGGCAACACCGATAACACCCAGAGCAATAACGAACACCTGCCACAGGCGGTCCGGCATAGACAACGTTTCGTGATGATGGTCGCTCATGCGAGTACGTCTCCTTCGAAATCACTTCCTATGCTACCCGATGCCCCACCACACCGCCATCCTCACAGCCGATAACCGTGCTGCGATTCACACCCGAGGCTCAATCCATTGGAACTGGCCGACATGGGCGTAGGCTTTGCCTTCCTTTTCTATGTCGCAGCACTGGCATTTATGGCCATACCAGCCTGCCTTGCAGGAGCCGGCATTGGAGCACTGCTGAGGTCGCGGCGAGGCTTTTGTTTGAACAGGAGGTGGCTGCTAGTGTTTTTCTTCGAGCGATTCTACGGAGTCGGAGTTGATATCGAAAAGGCGGCAGCTTTCTGTTGCCTGGTGAAAGCGGTAGCTGGGATGGAGAAAGAGTCCGACACGTGCATCACCTGAGCCCCAGACCTCCTGCACCAGCCACACACCGTCGTTGCGTGGCGCGGTGATGATGTGCAGCAGAAAACCCTTGTGAATATTGGCTAAAAGACCACCGGCAAGTTTCACGTCGCGAACGCCGTGGACGTTGGTGTCCTGCACATGGCCGGTGGCTTCATCCACGGCGATGGTGCCTTCCATGGCCTGCACCGCCTTCTCCACCATGCCGCTGGCCTTGGCGCTGGGGTTGCCCACGCCGTCGAAGAGGATGGTGGAACGGTTGTTCACCATCACGCGGCGTTCATTGGTTAACTTGATTAACCGTAGGATTTCGGATTGCGAGATGCCTTTGGGGTCGTCCTTTCCGGCTTCGGCATCGGCGATGCGCTTCTTTACTTTGTCCATTTCTTTGCGAGCTTCGCTACCGGTGAGTGGTTTGCCGTTGTGGGTGACGACCTGCGTGATCTGGCGCCCTTTAACGAAGAAGATCTCGCGCTCGTCGGCATCGACCTTTTTCTGATTGCCCTTGCTGTCGAGTTCGATGGTTTCGGTGCGTACGCGGCAGAGATAGCGTTCACGCTGTGCTTCGGTAGCTTTGTTTTGTTCGAGAGCACGCTGGCGAAGGGCTTCCACGTTAGGCAGCGGCTTACCGGAGGTTTGCGCGGCTGCCGAAGCGGCGGCTGCCAGGAGACACGAAAAGGTAAACAGAGGCAGAGCTTTGCGCATGCTGCGAACATCATCGCATGGTTATTGCAATTCGTGAGAGCAACAACCAGTGTGTCGATCTTCGCTGAAGATTACTGCGTGACGCGTTCCCAGAAGCTGCTGGTGAGCAGCGGGTCCTTGTAGCGGGCAAACTGCTGCCACTGCGGGTAGGACTGCTGGAACTGTGCGGCGGTCATGCGCGCGTCTTTCGCGGGATAGAGCTTACCGCCGTGATCGAGCGTCATGCTGGCAAGGCGGTCGAAGAGCGGAAAGCTCTTGCCGGGCTTGATGGGAAAGTCAAGCGCCAGCGTGATGCCGGGTTGCGGGAAACTCATCAGGCCCGGGGACTGCACGTCGCCAAAGGCTTTCAGAACGGCGAGGAAGCTGGCCAGTCCGGACTTTGCCACTTCGTTCAGGATGGCAATAGTACCTTCGCGCGCACTCTCCCACGGAATGGCGTACTGGAATTGCAGCAGGCCGCTCTTGCCGTACATGCGATTCCAGTGCAGAACCTTGTCCAGCGGATAAAAGAACGGCTCGTAGTCCTGCAAGGCGCGGACACGCTGCTTCATCTGCTTGTGGAAGAAGACGGTGTTGAAGGCGCTTACGCTGTAGGCATTCAGCGCCTGTCCGGGCAGGTCGAACGGGAAGACGAGTTTGGGTTCGGGCGATGGCCGCAGCTTGTCGGGCATCCTGGAGTGGTCGCCAAGCATGAAGATGCCGCGGGCAAAGTTTTTGCCGGTGCCGGTGCAGTCCACCCAGCTTACGGTGTACTCAATGTGCTTGTACTGCTCGGTGAGCGCGAGGAACTCGTCGACGCCGTGGAACTGGATTCCCTCGTAGTCGATCAGGCGGCTGACTATGGGTTTGAGGCGAAGTTGTATCCACGTGATCACGCCGGTGAGACCAAGGCCGCCGATGGTGGCAGCGTACCAGTCGGGGTTGCTGGTGGGCGAGCAGTGGATGCGTGTGCCGTCGCTGCGCACGAGCTCGAACTGGGTGACGTGGCAGCCGAAGGTGCCGTTCACGTGGTGGTTCTTGCCGTGGATGTCGTTGGCCACAGCGCCGCCGAGTGTAATGTACTTGGTGCCGGGAGAGACGGGCAGAAAGTATCCGCGGGGAACAGCGAAGTCAAGCAGTTGCGCGAGCGTGAGTCCGGCTTCGGCGATGAGTAGACCCTGCTCCGGGTCCCAGTCGAGCAGGCGGTTCATGCCGGTGGTGACCATAAGGTAGCCGTCTTTGAGCAGGCAACTGTCGCCGTAGCTGCGCCCCATGCCAACGGCAAGCGCGCCAGCGGCCATGCCGTCGTGCTTTTTCACCACGGCAGGATAATCGGACTGCCAGGTGAGCGGGACAACGGTGGCATTGTAGTTGGGATAGCGTCCCCAGGAGACGAATGGTGCGCGGCCGTCAAACTGATCCGCTTCGAGTGCAGCAGGCTGGATGGCCGTCGGTTCCGACGGCACGGTGCGGTGCTGCAGCTCGGGCGATTCTTCTGGCGTCACCATCCCATTCAGTTTACCGGATGGCTGTAAATGGAAGCCTTTATTTCTTTTCAGTGAAGGCTTAACTTACAACACCCTTTATTTTTTCGATGCTGGGAAAACGTAATCGCGGCAATAAATAAGGCGCGGAATCTCATGCCAACACAATACAGAAGCTAATTGCATTAGCTTTTTAATTTAAAAAAAGTGACGCTTATAGTCTTGCAAGGTTGATGTAATAGAGGTCTTCCGCTACGTGGAAGTTGGCGCGGTTGCCCTGCGTGGTCTGCCATTGTGCGGTTGGATGGAGGAGTGTCCAGTGTTGCGGATCGCCTGCCTTAATGGCCATGTTGAAGTTGGGTTCGTCGGCAACCCAGCGGTACTGTACTGTGCCTGCGGCATCGTCGAACTTTAGTTCGAGCTTTGGCAGTGCAGCGTGGTGTAAGTATTCATTGAAGATGGGCGTGAGGTTGCGGCCTGTGTACTGGTTCCAGAATGCGACGACGTCTTCGGTAAGTATGGTCTTGTATTTGAAGTGTTCGTAGTAGGCGTGGATGCCTGCATACCACTTGGTGTCGTCGTCGATGACGGAACGTAGTGTGTTGAGGAAGAGTGCGCCTTTGAAGTATTGGTCTTCGTCGAGCGGGTCTTTGTCGATGCCGCGATGACCTACGATGGGATGTTCATTTTTAACCTTTGACTTATAGCCGTTGATATATCGAATCGCATCCGACTTACCCCAGCGACCTTCGACATAGATATCTTCAGAGTAAGTACACCAGCCTTCGTGTATCCACATATCGGCGGGATCGGCTGCTGTGATGGCGTTGCCGAACCATTCGTGGCCGCTCTCGTGAATAATGATGAAGTCAAAGCGCGGACTGATGCCGACGCCGGTCCAGTCGCCGTTATGGTAACTGTTCTGGAAATGGTTGCCGTAGGCTATGGCGCTCTGGTGTTCCATGCCCGCGTAGGGAACCTGCACTAACTTGTAACCGTCGCGGACGAAGGCGTATTCACCAATCTTGCGATTGAAGATTTCGAGCATAGGGCGCGCCTGTGTGAACTGTGCCTTGGCTTTGTCCAGGTCTTCTGGCTTGGCGTAAAAGTCGATAGTTAACTTACCTAACGGTTTGTCGCTCCAGTGAATATAGTCGGCGATGTTCAGTGCGACATCGTAATTATTAATGGGGTAAGTAACGCGCCAGTCCCAGCGGGTGTAGCCATTGTGCAGATTGCGATGGCCGAGCAGGCGTCCGTTGGAGACGTCCATCAGTCCATTGGGCACGGCGATGCGAAGATCGACGCCCTGCTGTGGTTCGTCTCTCCATTGATCTTTGTTGGGCCACCAGACGCGTGCGCCATTGCCTTCGCATGCAGTGAAGACCCACGGTTTGCCTGCTGCGTCCTTCTCGAAACTCATGCCGCCGAAGCGCCCGGCCGTGCGAGGATGGCCGCTGTACACAACGTCGACGGTTTGCGTAGTGCCTTTTTTCAGGGTACGGGGAAAGTCGATGAAGAAGGACTCTTCTTCGCGCATGAACTTCAGCGGCTGACCGAGATAGAGCACCTTTTCGATGCTGAGTTCCTGCGCAAGATCGAGCTGGATGCGCTGACCGTCGGCGAGCATGCGGAAGCGCACCTGGTTATCGCCGGAGATGCTCGCATCGTCAGGATTTACGCGCAGGGTAAGGGTGTAGTGGAGCAGGTCGTTGTTGGCACGGTAGCGGCCGTACTCGCCCAGAAGCTGCATCTTGCGGTTGCTGTCCTGCGCTGCGAGGTTTGAGGGAAGGAAAGACAGCAGACCGGCGAGCAGCAGGGTGATGCGAAGGTTCATGGAAGACAGTATCGCCTGAAATGTGGGTGAGAAGAGGTTCGTGCTACGCACGAATACCCACATCTCACAAAACGAGATGTGGGGCACCCGGCACCCGTTTTGTGGCTGTCAGCATTCCCTCAGCGGCTGAAGCCGCTTACTCTAGTAGAACCTGTACGGCCAGACTAAAGTCGGGCCCCTTCAAAGCAGAAGGCCCGGCATGTGCCGGGCCTTTCCTTGTAGCTGACGCAGAATTTACGCTGCCTGCTGCTTTGCCTTTTCGTTGGCTGCCTTGGCCTGTGCGGCGAGAGCTGCAAAACCTGCGGCGTCGTTGGTGGCGATGTCCGAGAGAACCTTGCGATCCAGTTCAACGCCAGCCTTCTTCAGGCCGCTGATAAAGGTGGAGTAGCTGAGGCCGTTCTGGCGGGCGCCCGCGCCGATGCGGACGATCCACAGGCTGCGGAACTGGCGCTTCTTCTGCTTGCGGCCGACGTAGGCGAACTTCAGTCCGCGCTCAACGGCTTCCTGCGCTGCCTGGTAGAGCTTTGATTTTGTGAGGAAGTAGCCAGACGCGCGCTTAAGAATCTTTTTGCGGCGATCGTTGCGCTTTGTGCCACGTTTTACGCGAGGCATAGGGTTTCTCCTTTTGCGTACTTCGTTGGTTAGCGGCTGGAGGTAAGGTCATCCGGTTTCCGGACTACGGCCTCTTCACACGCTTGCTGCTTTCTCGCCTCTTTGTCGCGCATCCCATTCGGGAGAACGAGGGCCCGGTAACGCATTCGGACCGTTGTTTCAGTACCACTGAAACGGCTGAGCGGAAAATCTGTCTGCCAAAGACCATGCCCCGAAGGGCAAAGGCTCAGGCGTAGGGGATCATCCGGGAGACCTTGGCGTGATCGCCGTCGGAGACGTATGCCTGCGAGGTCAGCTTGCGCTTTACCTTGGTCGTCTTCGAGGTCAGGATGTGGCGCTTCTTGGTCTGGCCACGCTTGATCTTGCCGGTGCCAGTCTTGGAGAAACGCTTCTTCGCCCCTGTGTGGGTTTTGAGCTTGGGCATTGTATTTCCCTGTCTTGGAGCTGAACCCTTCCGGCACTCCATAAAGAGAACCCGGGTCCGCTTGTGTGTTGCCGCGGTGTTTCGGACAACCCTTTGATTGTACCGCAGATTATGAATTTTAGCGGTGGTATTGTTCGTCGGTGACATGTTCGAGCCAGTCAACGAACTTGCCGTCCAGCCGTTCCTGGATGGCAATGTGCGTCATGGCGGTGGTGGCAGTGGCTCCGTGCCAGTGTTTTTCGTTGGGAGTGAACCACACGACGTCGCCGGGGCGAATCTCTTCCACAGGGCCACCTTCGCGCTGTGCCCAGCCGAGTCCGGCGGTGACGATCAGCGTCTGGCCGAGGGGATGGGTATGCCACGCAGTGCGTGCGCCGGGTTCGAAGGTAACGCTGGCCCCGGCGACAAGGGCAGGATCGGGTGCCTGGAAGAGAGGGTCGATGCGAACCTGTCCAGTGAACCAGTCGACCGGGCCTGCTACGGAGGGCTTTGAGCCTGCGCGTTGAATCTCCATGAGGAGAGTTTAGACCGTCTGGTGCGTGGGCCGCGATGTGCCTATGAATGATAGAATAAAAGGTGAAGAAGCCACTGGAATTCGTGCGAATTACCGCATGTTTTGCCGGTTTGTGCTTGCCCCGAACCTTTAGGAGAATGAGTGGCAACCGAGACACCCCTGATCGACCTGCAACAGACCGACCTCACGAACGCTCCTGAGCCGAAGCCCCTCAAGGCTCCAGTGGAAGAGAAAGCGTATACCAGCGACAACATCCGCGTGCTGGAAGGACTGGAAGCTGTCCGGCTGCGTCCGGCGATGTATATCGGTTCGACCACGGAGCAGGGTTTACACCACCTTGTGTATGAAGTCGTGGACAACTCCGTCGACGAAGCCCTCGCCGGCCACGCCACCAAAATCGATGTCATCATCCACGCCGACAACTCCATCACCGTCATCGACGACGGCCGTGGCATCCCTGTCGACATGAAGGACCTCGGAGGTGGCGTGAAGATGCCCGCCCTCCAGGTGGTACTCACCAAGCTGCACGCAGGCGGCAAGTTTGACGCCAACAGCTACAAGGTCTCCGGCGGTCTGCACGGCGTGGGCGTAAGCTGCGTCAACGCTCTCTCCGAAGAGTTCGACGTGGAAGTCTGGCGCGACGGCCACACCTACCAGCAGGACTATTCTAAGGGCGACCCCATCAGCGAAGTACGCGAAGTCGGCGTCACGCAGCGCCGCGGCACCAAGGTCCACTTCCTGCCGGACAAGTCCATCTTCTCCGTCCACGAATACAACTTCGACACTCTGGCCGGACGTCTGCGTCAGCTCGCCTTCCTGAACAAGGGCATCGAGATCAACCTTACGGACGAGCGCGCCACCGATACCAAGACCGGCGAATTTAAATCCGTGAACTTCCGTTTCAAGGGCGGCATTGAAGAGTTTATTCGCCACCTGAACAAGGGCAAGGCCGTGCTGCACGAGAAGCCCATCTACATGGAGGCCGAAAAGGGCCAGCTCACCATGGAGATTGCGTTGCAGTACAACGATGCATACTCCGAAACGGTGTTCTCGTTTGCGAACAATATCAATACGGTGGATGGCGGCACGCACCTGTCGGGCTTCCGCACCTCGCTGACGCGTACGATCAACGCCGCCGGACAGTCTCTGGGTCTATTCAAGGACCTGAAGGAATCGCTCTCGGGCGACGACGTGCGCGAAGGTCTGGTCGCAGTGGTTTCGGTAAAGCTACCGCAGCCGCAGTTCGAAGGACAGACCAAGGGCAAGCTGAACTCCGATATCTCCGGACAGGTACAGCAGTTCGTCAATGAACGCCTCGGCGTATTCTTTGAACAGAATCCTCAGGTAGCCAAGCGCATCATCAACAAGGCCATTGAAGCCGCTCGCGCACGCGAAGCTGCACGCAAGGCCCGCGACCTGACACGTCGTAAGGGCGCGTTGGATGGCGGTGGCCTGCCGGGCAAACTGGCGGATTGCTCCGAGCGTCAACCGGACCGCTGCGAACTGTACCTGGTCGAGGGTGAGTCGGCCGGTGGTACCGCCAAGCAAGGACGCGATCGTCGCTTCCAGGCGATTCTGCCGCTGAAGGGAAAAATCCTCAACGTGGAGAAGGCCCGCTACGACAAGATGCTGGGCCACGAGGAAATCCGCGCCATGATTACGGCGCTGGGCACCGGTATCGGCAAGGATGATTTCACGCTGGACAAGCTGCGCTACGGCAAGCTGATCCTGATGACCGATGCTGACGTGGATGGATCGCACATCCGCACGCTGCTGCTGACGTTCTTCTTCCGCCACATGACGCAGTTGATTCAGCGTGGCCATGTGTACATTGCGCAGCCGCCTCTCTACAAGATCAAGAAGGGCAAGTTCGAGCAGTACATCAAGGACGACCGCGACTTTGTAAAAGTCATGGTGAAGCGTGCGGCCGATGGTATGGTCGTTCGTTACGGCGACAGCGCGCAGACGATCGAAGGCACGGAACTCACCAGGTTCATGGGCAACCTGAACGAGTACATCGGCTTCTTCGACAAGGCAGACAAGCGCTTCCGCAACGAGAAGGTGACGGAAGAGGTGGCTCGCCTGTTTGCCCATGATGGCAAGGAGCAGGTGAAGCGCGCGGACTTTGAATCGCCCGACAAGCTGGAGGAGATGGCGAAGTTCCTTGAAGGCATCAGCCGCGAGTTCCAGTTCAAGTCGGTTGGCAAGCCGGTGAAGGACGAGGAGCACAACACCTGGTCGTTGGAATATACCGACGCACAGGGTGCGGTGCGCCACATCGACTTCACCACGGCATCGGCCCCGGAGATGCGGCAGATGCTGGGCAAGTACGCGCAGATCAGCGAGTACCTGAAGCCGCCGTTCCTCGTCGAGTATGCGCAGAAGGGCAGCAAGACCGCTGCCGCTGCCGTTGAAGAAGAGGCTGAAGAAGCTGCGGAAACAGAAGGAACCGAGGCAAGCGCTGCGGCTCCAGGCACGGTGAACGAGGCCAGGGGCGCCAAGCGTGGCAATAAAGCCGGACAAGACCCGGTACAGAAGGAGACTCCGCGCGAACTGTTCGAGTTTGTAATCGAACAGGGCAAGAAGGAGTACCAGGTACAGCGCTACAAGGGGCTGGGCGAAATGACCGCCGAGCAGCTATGGGAGACCACCATGGATCCCGAACGCCGCACGTTGCTACAGGTCAGGCTGGAAGACATCGCCGCAACGGAAGAGATCTTCACCACGCTGATGGGCGAAGACGTCGAAAGCCGTCGCCGCTTCATCGAGGAAAATGCCCTCGACGTAAAAAACCTAGATATCTAGCGCCTTTTCGAAGTTTTATTGGGAGCGGATGCGGCTTGTTGCCGCATCCGCTTCACTGTTTTTACGCTGAGAATCAGCATCGCTACGGACGGAACCGCCAGCACAAGAAGAACCATTGCGTTATCCCAGTGGGAGCGGTTTTGGTTGCAGAACTCTTCTGATGTGAGTAGCGATTGGATGAGGTTGGCGACGTGAAGAAGGCTCTGAAACCTTGCTTCCTAATTGATCTCCTGCAACGCAAAAGTGCAAGTGTAGTTAACAAACCTGACTACTTTGCGACTGCCTCGGCATACACCTTCTGTGCCGGAACCAGAGCCGTACCGAACTGTACATTCGCCAGCTTCAGGTCGGTAACTGCAACCTGCTCCAGCGCCGACAGCAGAGCCATCGTGTCCAGATAGTCGAAGAAGCCCAGGTGAGCAATACGGAAGAGCTTGCCCTTCATATCTCCCTGACCGTTGGTGATGATCGCACCAAAGCGCGACTTCAGCGCCTTCACAATCACGCCCGAGTCCACACCTTCCGGAGCCAGCACAGCGGTTGCAGCAGGCGAAGGCGAGGTGGAGAACATCTTCAGCCCCAGCGCCTTGCAGGCTTCGCGCGTCATCTTCGCGATGACCTGTGCGTTGTTCACCAGCTTCGCGCGGCCTGCAGCCAGATCACCATCTGCCTGCGACGCGATGTAGTCCAGCGCAGCGCCCAGAGCGGCAATCAGCGCAACAGCAGGCGTGTAAGCGCTCTCGCCGTTCTTCGCGTTCTTGCGTTCCTTGCGCAGGTCAAAGTAGTAGCGCGGATTGTAGGTGGCTTCCATGCGTTCCCACGCGCGCTCGCTCACGGCCAGGAAGCTCAGTCCCGGCGGAATCATCACAGCCTTCTGCGATCCGCCGATCAGCACGTCCACGCCCCATGCGTCCATGTCGAGCACAGTGGTGCCAAGACCGGTAATGGCGTCCACCACCAGCAGGGCTTCGCTCTTCGCATCCTTCAGCAGCCTGGCAACGCCTTCCACATCGTGCGATGTGCCGGTGGAGGTTTCGCTCGCCTGCATGTAGACAACGCGTGTCTCCAGCTTCAGCGCTTCCTTTACCTCGTTCAGGTCGAAGGTTTCGCCATAAGGCTTCTCGATCACATCCACAACGCAGCCAAAGGCCTTGGCCAGCGCCACCCAGCGTTCGCCGAACTTGCCGGCTGTCAGCACCAGCACGCGGTCTCCCGGCGACGTCAGGTTCGAAACCGAGGCTTCCATGGCCCCCGTACCGCTCGAAGAAAGGATGATGACATCGTTCTTCGTACCGACAAAGTCCTTCAACTGGGCCAGAACGCGCTGGTAGAGAGCGCGGAATTCCGGTGTGCGATGGTGGATGTCCGCGGCTGCCATGGCAAACTGCGCAGCAGGAAGAAGAGGCGTCGGACCGGGCGTAAAGAGGCGTGTTTTACGGATCATGCCTCTAGTTTATCGAGTCCGACGCCTCTGCGACACACAGACGGCGTTTCCCGGCGATAAACTTTTAGTGGAAAGAAGGTTTGAACCATGGCCATCGGAGAAAAAATCGGAAAAGACATTGTGGAAGCGATGAAAGCAAAAGACTCCTTCCGCACAGAAACGTTGCGCATGGCGAAATCCGCCCTGAAAAGCAAGGAGATCGACAAACGCAGCGCTCTCACTGAATCCGAGGAGCTCGCCATCCTGATCACCATGGTCAAGCAGCGCAAGGACGCCGCCGACCAGTTCACCAAGGGCAATCGCCCCGAACTCGCCGCCAAGGAACAGCAGGAGATCGTCCTGCTGGAAACCTACATGCCCAAGACCGCCTCGGAAGACGAGGTGCGCACCATCATCCTCGGCGCGCTCGGCACCATGACCGTAGACGGCACACGCCCCGGTCCCAAGGACATGGGCCCCGCCATGCGCATCGTCCAGCAGCGCATCCTCGCCGACGGCCTCCACGTGGACAACAAGATGGTCAGCACCATCCTCAAAGACGAACTGGCCAAGGGCTAAAACAAACGCGGAAACTTCATCTCGTCCCAACCACAAACACGGATGCTCCACATCTCGGCTGTATCGAGATGATGAGTGTCCGCGAAAGCCGTTTTCTTTGAGAGAAAATGGCGCAAACAGTATTGCCTTGGACTACACCATAGCGGGAAATGCTTTAGCCGCTGAGGGAATACCGCCGTACACCTTCAAAACTACTCCCGGATAATCTTCACAAACACGCCATCCGGCAGCGTCTTCCCACCCAGCAGATGAATTGCGCCATCGCGGACAAACCCGCGCAGCATCTCGCCCGCAATCGGTGAACCCGCAGGCGCACTAGCCAAAGCCGAACTTTTAGCCGATGAAGAACCCGCAGGATCCATCCTGCGTGGAATTGCCGGAGCGTCAGCCTTTTTCGGATAAGGCGTAGCCGTTGCAGCCGACGACGACTTGCCCATGCCGCGATCCATCGCCTCATTCGCCAGCCTGTCGGCGGTCTTGTTCTTGTGCCGCAGCGCATGCGAGATGTGGAACGAATCCAGCCGCGCAATCCGCCGCTTTGCCTCTTCATACAGCGGACGCAGATCGGGCGAATTCACCTTGTATCGCCCTTGAATCTGCTTCACCATCAACTCGCTGTCGCTTACCACCTTCAGCCGCGAGTAGCCGTTGTCCAGCGTCCACTGCAACACGCCGAGCAGACCGCTGTACTCCGCAAAGTTGTTCGTCTTAAAGCCCAGGAACTCGCTCAGTTCCGCCAGCACCGCTCCGTCTTCCGTGGCGATCTCCGCGCCAAATCCCGCAGGCCCGGGATTCCCCCGCGCTCCGCCATCGCAATGCGCCAGCAGAGTTACGTTCTTGCTGCCACGGTCGCTGTTGCGGCCACGAACTTCATTTGCAAATAAATCCCCAGTAGACATCCGTTCCGTTCAATTCCATGTTGTATGTGCATTCGGAAGGGCAGGGCTTTAGCCCTGCCATATGCGTCGGGAGAGTACCCTGGGCTTTAGCCCAGAGGGAATACTTCGCGGGAGGCAATCCGCTCTGGCTATAGTAACGTGGCTCCGCTTACGTACACCTGTTCCGTCTTATTGCCTAGCAGCCGATACAGCGCAAACTGCCGCGAACTCTGCCCGCGCACTTCCATCAGGATCGACGCGCGATTGCTGCCGTCCGCGTCCACTACATCCACCGGCCTGTATCGCGGCACACGCGCCAGGTGCGCCGCATCCGTTACCGTCCGCATCGCCGCGTGCAGCTTACCGTCGAACCCTGTGTTCGCCACAATCGTCACAAAGCGTTCGGGCGCATCCGCCGTTGCCGGAACCGTGGCGTAGTACGTGTAAGTCACCGGCGCGCTGAAGTAAAGCTGATACGCCTGCATCTGTTCATTCGTCAGCGCCACCTGCGAAGCAACAGGCGCGGCATTCTTCGCCTTCGCGGCAGTTGCACGTTTACGAACCGACGACGACTTTACCGCAGACTTCGACGCACCAGCGCCACCACCAGCAGAAGAAGCAGACCTCCCAGCACCAGCCGCATTCACCACCTCCTGCGGAGCATCCGTCGCCAACGCGGGCTTCAACACCACCTCGCGCGCCATATCCTCCAATGCACTCAACGCCGTTGCACGGTCCGTCGTGCTCTGAAATTTGTACTGATAATCATGCCGTGGACGATCCTTCGCATCGCTCACCGCCACCAGCGATTCCAACGGTTCGGGCAACGCAACACCCGCACTGCGAGCAGGACTCGAACCTGCAACCCCAGCCTGCGACTTCACCACCGGCTGCGTATCATCCATCGCCGCCGTTAGCTTTCCACGACGCAACACCGGCCCGCCCGACATCGTATCGCCGCCCACAATCGTTCCTCCCTCGGCCACCGTGGTATTCGCAGCCGACCGAGCATTCTTAGCCCCCGCAGCAACCGAGTCAACCGCTGTAGACTTCGACTTCTGCGTACTCGCATACTCCAGCGGATCCGGCGGCAACGCGTTCGGATCGTCCTCATCCACCGTACGACGCCGAATCATCGGGCGATCCGGATCGTCCCCCGGCCCGCCATTCTGCGTAACCGTGGCCTCTGGCGGCTTCTTGTCGCCCTTCTTCTGCTTCTCCTTCGAACCTGCGGTCGAAGTCGGTGAGCGATGCAGCGTCGGCCGTTCCGGATCCGCAGCATCCTTGTCCTTCTTGCCCGAATCGTCCAGCGTAACCTTCGGCACCACTTCTTCATCGCGACAATCCTGCGGAATTGCCGCGGCCGCAGCCTTCGGATCAACTGCGGGCTTGCTCTTGAAGTGTGGCTTGCCGTCGTCCTTCGGAGCCTCTTCCACCACATGCGCATTGCCGCAGTTCGGCCTTACTTTCGCGGCCTTCTCCACCTCCGGCCCGCTCACACGACCGTAGCCAAACCATCCATTATCGAACGTCTGACTCACCGCCGCACTGCTTCCCGCAAAGTTGCGCGACACCATCAGGTCAAGGTTGTCCTGCAACACGCCCGACCTCTGCAACTCGTAGCGAAAGCCCGTACCCAGCGCAAACGGCACAGGCCGCGCCAGGTACACACCCGCATCCTCAAATTCGCCGTGAATAAACAGCGACACAGGAATCAGCCGCGCCGCCTTCGGCTTCGCCGGGTCGCCGATAAACTCGTACACGCCCACCGCGCGTGTCACCTGTTCCGGCGCCTCCACCTTATGCATCTGCGCACACAACGGCAACGAGCCTGTTAAAACAAGCGCCACACCACGCAACCACATCGAACCACCGGCAAAACTACGGACGTGCATATCACTCCATTGGACGGTGAAACACCCTCAACAGCATACCCGCCACCTCTCAAAGCCCAGCGACCACTCAATACACTTCCAGACCACAACGCTGCTATATCCTGAAAAAGAAGACCGTCAGCCATCACAAAGATGCAGACCGGCAACTACAACTCCAGGGGCAGATAACCATGCAGATCGGCGATCCCGTCAACTTCACGCTCAACGACCAGGACGGCAACAGCGTCTCCCTTGCGCAGTTCCGCGGCTCGCCTGTCGTGCTCTTCTTCTATCCGCGTGCCGACACACCCGGCTGCACCATTGAAGCCTGCGAGTTCCGCGACATCTACAGCAAACTCAAAGCCGCCGGCGCGATCCTTCTCGGCATCTCGCGCGACACGGAGAAGAAGCAGAAAAAGTTCGCCGATAAATACGACCTGCCCTACACCCTGCTGGCCGATCCCGAACTCGAAGTCGCCAAGCAGTTCGACGTTGTGCGCGATGCCACCATGTACGGCAAGCCCGTCATCAAGATCGAACGCTCCACCTTTCTCTTCGACCGCGAAGGCAAGCTCTCCGCCGAGTTCCGCAAGGTAAGCCCCGAAGGCCACGCCGCCGAGATGCTCCAGGCTATCCAAAAAGCCTGACTTTCAACATTAAATCGAGCTGTTAGCTTTTAGCTGGTAATTATTTGTTGTTAGTGATAGCTGCGAAAAATTGGCAGCTAACAGCTAACAGCTAACAGCTAACAGCTAACAGCTAACAGCTAACAGCTAACAGCTAACAGCTAACAGCTAACAGCTAACAGCTAACAGCTAACAGCTAACAGCTAACAGCTAACAGC
>Ga0153956_1000331_pt1 | contig 56569 bp, 43 predicted proteins | sample TSFL040MetaG_FD_104704 | JGI IMG/M metagenome (GOLD analysis project Ga0153956, IMG submission 104704) | Attine ant fungus gardens microbial communities from Florida, USA - TSFL040 MetaG | ecosystem: Host-associated > Fungi > Mycelium > Unclassified | place: USA: Florida, Wekiwa Springs...
GACGCTGCTGACCGTGACCCATGTGACCGCCGGCTTCGTGCCGGTGGTGCTGTGCCTGTTCGGCCTCGGCATGACGGTTGGCACGCTGTTCTGCGGGTGGGCGGCGGATAAGGCGCAGATGCCGGCCATCGGACTCTGTTTGTTATGGAGCGCGGGCTGGCTTGGCGTCTATCCGTTCGCGGCGCATAATGTCTGGGCCATCAGCCTGGTCGTCTTCATGATCGGTGGTGGTGGCGGGCTGGGGATCATGCTGCAAACCCGGCTGATGGACGTGGCCGGAGACGCCCAGACCATGGCGGCGGCGCTCAATCATTCGGCCTTCAACTTCGCCAACGCCCTGGGGCCGCTGCTGGCGGGAATGGTCATCGCGCGTGGGGCGGATTTCAACGAAACGGGTTTTGTCGGCGTGGCGCTGGCGCTCGGCGGGTTTGTGATCTGGGGTATATCGCTGTGGGATAACCGGCGGCGGGCTAAAGCAGGTTGATTTTGGTTTCCCTTTCATATGGATTGTACGTGTTCGGAAATTTTCCGACATTTGTGCAAAATATTCCGAAAAAAATGGCCGTGATGGGATGACAAACGAATCGGGATGCGCCATATGAGCCTTCCCATCCCTCCTGCCAAAAGGCCCTGAGTTCGTCATGCGTGACTTTTACCGTATTCGCCGCCTGCCTCCCTATGTCTTTGAAGAAGTCAACAAGGTGAAGGCCCGTCTGCGAGCTGCCGGTACGGATGTCATCGATTTCGGCATGGGCAATCCCGATATGGCGACCGCGCCGCATATTGTCGACAAGCTGATCGAAACGGCGCAGAAACCGAAGACCCACGGCTACAGCGTTTCCAAGGGGATTCAAGGCCTGCGCAAGGCCATGGCCGGTTATTATGACCGCCGCTATGGCGTGAAACTCAATCCGGATACCGAGGTCGTGGCCACGCTCGGCTCCAAGGAAGGCTTCGCCAACCTGGCCATGGCCATCACCGCGCCGGGCGATACGGTAATCTGTCCCAATCCGGCCTATCCGATCCACGCCTTCGGTTTCCTGATGGCGGGGGGCGTTATCCGCCATGTGCCGGCGCTGTCGCCTGAGCAATATCTTTCGGGGATCGAGAAGGCCGTCAAGCACTCGGTGCCGACGCCTTCGGTGATGATCGTCTCCTATCCGTCGAACCCGACCGCGCAATGGGTCGATCTCGATTTCTACAAGGAAGTTATCCGCATCGCCCAGAAGCATGATCTGATCGTGCTGTCGGATATCGCCTATTCGGAAATCTATTTCGAGGACAACCCGCCGCCGTCGATCCTCCAGGTCGAGGGCGCCATGGAACGTTGCGTCGAGATCAATTCGCTGTCGAAAACCTATGCCATGGCCGGTTGGCGCGTCGGCATGGTGGTCGGCAACGCGCAGATTTGCGCGGCGTTGGCCCGCGTGAAATCCTATCTCGATTACGGCGGCTTCGCTCCGATCCAGGTGGCCGCCGCCGCCGCGCTCAATGGCCCGCAGGATAATGTCGCCGAAATCCGCGCCACTTATAAGTCACGCCGCGATGTGCTGATCGACTCGATGAAACGCGCCGGCTGGGATATTCCGCCGCCGCCGGCTTCCATGTTCGCCTGGGCGAAAATCCCGCCGAAGTTCGAGCACATGGGGTCGATGGAATTCGCCAAGATGCTGATCGAGGAAGCGCATGTCGCCGTCGCCCCCGGTCTGGGTTTCGGCGAATATGGCGAAGGCTATGTCCGGCTCGGTCTGGTCGAGAACGAGGCGCGCATTCGCCAGGCCGCGCGCAATGTCAAAAAACTGTTGTTGCCGAACGACAAGACGGTCAAGGCTGCGGAAAAAGTATAACTTTTTCGCTTGTTGTTCGGACACTGACAATTTTAAAATTGTCTCAAAATAAATTGATCGCAGGGGTGACAAGGCTGTCATCCCTGCGTTAAGCGTCTTTGTGGCCACAGCACGCGGTGCGGGTTTTAAGGATTGTTTAATTCTTTTTGACTCGGACCCGCGAATGGGTTTCACTATATATTGTGCAGCGCACAGTTTTTTGAGCACATATTTTTTGCAGAACCCTGATAATTTCCGCCCGGGTTTCGCATGGTGTTCAGCGCCTTCGGGGGTTAGCTGTGACGCGAGACGAAATCAAGAGGTGCCAGCGTGGTCAGTTTAGAGTTCGATCTGAATACCGATTCCGAGCAGGATGCCTTCTTTGGGGCTTTTTTCAAATTCGTCGAAGCCGCCGCCGTCAATGATGCCGATTCCATCTCCGTGCGCTCCGATCCCACGGGCAATCATCAGGTCAAGGTCGTGACCTTCGAGGATAAGGATCAGGCCGATCAATTCCAGTCCTACTGGTCGCAGCGCCGCAAATGGCTTGGCCTTTAGGGCGATAAACCTGTATAGGCGGGACTTTCGCTATTCCTGCCGGTTTGGAACATGCTGGGCCTGAGACATCTTCCGCTGAAATACCGGTTGCCGCTGATCCATGGCGCGCTCAACCTGCTCGGCCGGGCCAAGGCGCGCGGCTGGCAAAAAGCGACCGGAGAGGGGCTGGTGAAAGGCCCGCTGGTCGTTTCCGCTTTTTTCAATGAAACCACCGGCGTGGCCCAGGGCGGCCGCCTGAGCGCCAATGCCTTCCGGGCGGCGGGCTATGATCTGATCGCGCATGATATCCGTCCATGCTTCAGGCAATATATCAGCGAAGGCGCGGAACTGCCGGGCAGGGGCGGTGTCTGGTATATCCATGCCAATGCGCCGGAAGTTCTGGTGGCCCTGATGGCGCATGATCCTGCGCAGTGGGCCGACCGCTACCGCATCGCCTATTGGGCCTGGGAAACCCCCAAAGCGCCGCGTGACTGGATACGGGTCGCCGATTATCTGCATGAAATCTGGGTGCCGAGCCGGTTTGTTTATGACGCCCTGGTGGCCACCTTCAACGATGCTCTGCGCGCCGACCTGATCCCGCGCCTGCGCGTCATGCCGCACCCGGTGCCCCTGCCGCCGCCGACGCGCCACGCTTTATCCCGCGCGCGTTTCGGCCTGTCGGAGGAACTGTGCGAAGTGCTCTGTCTGTTCGACACCAAGTCGTCGGCGGCGCGCAAGAATCCCTGGGGCGTGCTGATCGCCTGGCAGGAAGCCTTTCCCGAAGAAAATCCGGTGGCCCGCCTGACAGTCAAGGTCAGCGACCTGTCGGACGATCGCGCCACCGAGCGGCGGCTTCTGGCCATCGCCGCCAAACGCAGCGATATCCGCATCATGGACCAGCGCCTCAGCGAGGCCGACATGGAAGCCTATATCGGCGCGTTCGATATTCTCGTCTCGCTCCACCGCGCCGAAGGCTTCGGTCTGACTCTGGCCGAGGCGATGGCGGCGGGCGTGGCGGTGATCGCCACCGACTGGTCGGGCAATATCGATTTCATGACGCCGGAAAATTCACGGCTGATCCGGTCGTCGCTTATTCCCATTTCCGATCCGGAAGGCGGCTACAGCATGGTCAGGCGCGAACCGATGCAGGTCTGGGCCGATCCGCATATCTTCGAGGCGGTGACCGATCTGCGCCAGTTGACCGACCAGCCGGGTTTGCGCAAGGCCCTGGGTGAGGCCGGGGTGCAGGCGATCCGTGACCTCCACGCGCCCTGGCGGCGTGATGAATTGGCGGATTTGCCGTTCAATGCGTTTTTGTTCGAACCACGAATGGACACGAATAGACACGAATAAGAAAATGCGTCTTCATTCGTGTGCATTCGTGGTTTTAATCGAGTGTTTGAAACATAATCACTTTCGGCGCGAAAATCACGTTTGGCTTGACTCTTCGGTCGCCTTAAGCCAAAGAACTCGCCACATCCGCGCACATCTCTGCGCTTCATGCAAAAACCTTTGCCAACACGGATTTCGACACGGATCGAACAGGAGGTTGGGAAGGCGCCCCCGACAGCGCGTTGCGCCCTCGGGGATTTTGTTTTTGCGTAAAGCCGGGAAATGCACGGCTCCAGATTAAAGGTTTTTGGCCATGTTCGACAGCTTGAACGACCGTCTGTCCGGTTTGTTTGACCGCCTCAGCGGACGCGGCGTCCTTTCGGAAAAGGACGTCGATGAGGCCCTGCGCGAGGTGCGCGTCGCCCTGCTGGAAGCCGACGTCGCCCTGCCGGTGGTGCGCCAGTTCATGACGCGCGCCAGGGAACTGGCCACCGGCGAAGCCATCATCAAGGCGGTGAAACCCGCCGACCAGGTGGTCAAGATCGTTTATGACGGCCTGATCGATATGCTGGGCGGCGAGGAGCCGGTGCCGGTCAATCTCAATGCCGTGCCGCCGGTCGTCATCCTGATGGCGGGTCTGCAAGGTTCGGGTAAGACCACCACCTCCGCCAAACTGGCCCTGCGCCTGACGAAGTTTGACCGCAAGAAGGTCATGATGGCCTCGCTCGATACGCGCCGTCCGGCCGCCATGGAGCAGTTGAAGCTGCTGGGCGAGCAGACCGGCGTGGACGTGCTGCCGATCGTGGCGGGCCAGAGCGCGGTGGAGATCACGCGCCGCGCCCTGCAATCGGCCAAACTCCAGGGCTATGATGTCCTGATCCTCGATACCGCCGGCCGCACCACGCTCGATGAAGCCCTGATGGCCGAAGCGGCCGAGATCGCCAAGGTCTCGAACCCGACCGAAACCTTCCTCGTCGCCGACAGCCTCACCGGCCAGGACGCCGTGCGTACGGCCACCGCCTTCCATGAGCGCCTGCCGCTGACCGGCCTGATCCTGACCCGCGCCGATGGCGACGGGCGCGGCGGCGCCATGCTTTCCATGCGCGCCGTTACCGGCCTGCCGATCAAGTATCTCGGCGCTGGTGAAAAGGTCGAGGCGCTCGATGTCTTCGATGCCCGCCGCATCGCCGGCCGCATCCTCGGCCAGGGCGATATCGTCGCCCTCGTCGAAAAGGCCGCGCAGGAACTGGACGCCTCCAAGGCCGAGGCGATGGCGCGCAAGATGGCCAAGGGCCAGTTCGACCTCGACGACCTCTCCGCCCAGCTCCAGCAGATGAAGAAGATGGGCGGCATGACCGGCATCATGGGCATGTTGCCCGGCGTGCAGAAGGTCAAGAAGCAGATCGAGGAGTCCAACTTCTCCGACAAGATTTTCGATCGCCAGGTGGCCATCATCTCCTCGATGACCAAGCTGGAGCGCAAGAAGCCCGACCTGCTCAATGCCTCGCGTAAGCGCCGCATCGCGGCTGGCGCCGGCGTCGATGTCGCTGAGATCAACCGCCTGCTCAAGCAGCACCGCCAGATGGCCGACACCTTCAAGATGATGTCGCGCTCCAATGGCCGCGGCGCCATGGGCCAGATGGCCAAGATGTTCGGCATGGGCGGCGGTGCCCAGCCGAACATGGCCGATATCGCCAAGAAGATGGGCGTCAATCCTCAGGCCGGCCCTGGCGGCAACCCGCTGGAAGGCCTGAACCCGGCGCTCGATCTCGACAAACTCAAGGCGCTCGGCGGCGGTAAGCTGCCGGGAGCCACCCCTCCTTCGGGCCTGTTCGGTGGCCTGCCGGGTCTTCCCGGTGCAAAGCCGTTCGACCCAACCAAGAAATAACTGATTTTAACCTTAGGATACTGAAAATGCTTAAGATTCGTCTGTCCCGCGGTGGCTCCAAGAAGCGCCCCTACTACACCATCGTCATCGCTGACGCCGCCGCCCCGCGCGACGGCAAGTTCATCGAAAAGGTCGGCACCTATAACCCGATGCTGCCGAAGGACGCGCAGCGCGTGACCCTGAAGGTCGAGCGTATCGCCGAATGGCTCAAGAAGGGCGCCCAGCCGACCGACCGCGTGGCGCGCTTCCTGTCGCAGGAAGGCCTGGTGAAGTGGGAGCACGGCAACAACCCGCAAAAGGCCCAGCCGGGCAAGAAGGCGCAGGAACGCGCCGCCGAGCGCGCCCAGCGCGAACAGGACCGCCTGGATGCCGAAGCCGCTGCCAAGGCTGAAGCTGAAGAAGCCAAGGCCGCTCCGGTTGCTGAAGAGGCCCCGGTTGAAGAAGTGGCTGCCGAAGAAACCCCCGCTTCGGAATAAGGCGTTACAGGCCGCTGACAGTTTAAGGGCCGGGAGACAATCCCGGCCCTTTGCTGTATGTGAAGGCAACCCCCTCACCCTAACGGCATGGGCCGCTTCAACATATACAGAATGTGATGATGACCAAATCCGCCAAACCCGATCTGATCCTTGTCGCGCAGGTAAGCGCCGCCGTTGGTTTGCAAGGCGAATTCAAGCTGCTGAGCTTCATGGAAGACCCGTACAGCGTGCTGGAATACAGCCCCCTGCTGAACGAAAAGGGTGAGCCGGCCTTGGTCCTGACCAAGGCGCGCGAACACAAGGGCGCTCTGATCGTCAGGGCCGAAGATGTGCCCGACCGCACCGCCGCCGACCGGATCAAGGGCCTTAAGGTCTATATCGACCGCGCCGACCTGCCCGAAGCGGAAGACGGCGAATATTACATCACCGACCTGATCGGCATGAAGGCGGTCGATGCCGCGGGCAATGAGGTCGGGCGGGTGATGAATGTCGATAATTTCGGCGCCGGTGACCTGCTCGATATCAAGCCGCTGGAAGGTCCCAGCTTCTATCTGCTGTTCACGGACGAAAACGTGCCGGAAGTTCATCTGGCTGAGCGCCGCATCGTGGTCGACCTGACCGGCATTTAGGTAGCCGCCTTTATCCGGGCTTTTCATCCGCATGCCTCTGTGCGGATATCAAACTTACGCCGCCTCGCGCAGATTAACTCTATTCAGCGAAAGGCCCCATATGCGTAAGTCTTATCTTGGCCGCAGTGGCGTTCAGGTTTCGCGGGCCTGCCTCGGCACCATGGTTTTCGGCCAGCAGGTCGATGAACCGACAGCGCACAGCCTCATGGATTACGCCTTTGAGCGGGGCGTGAATGTCTTCGACACCGCCGAGATGTATCCCATTCCGCCGAAGCGCGAGACGCAGGGGCGAACCGAGGCATTCATCGGCAACTGGTTCAGGACGGGCGGCCGGCGCGATAAGGTCATACTCGCCTCGAAGGTGCTGGGCCGCGCGCCGGGACGGACATGGTTGCGCAAGGGCGGTGAGGATCCCCGCCTGACCCGCGCCCAGATCGACGAGGCCATCGAAGGCTGTTTGCGGCGCCTGCAAACCGACCGGATCGATCTTTATCAGTTGCACTGGCCCGACCGGCCGTCAAAGAACTGGCTGCTCAAGCCGCATCCCGATCTCAATGACGAATATGTGCCGTTCGAGCGGATCATCGAGAGCCTCTGTCACCATATCGAAAAAGGCAATATCCGCCATTGGGGGCTTAGCAATGAGACGCCGTGGGGGACGATGCGTTTCTTCGCGGAAGCCGACAAGCACGGCTGGCCGCGTCCGGTATCGATCCAGAACGGCTACAACCTGCTCAAGCGCGATTTCGACTATGACATGGCCGAACTGTCCTTGCGTGAAAATTTCGGCCTGCTGGCCTATTCACCTCTGGCCCAGGGTTACCTGACCGGCAAGTATCAGAACGGCGCCGAGCCGGAAGGCGCGCGCATGACCTGCTTCGGCCGCGACGAGCATTATGAGCGTCCGGGCAACAGCAAGGCCATCGATGCCTATGTCAAAATCGCGCGCGAGCACGGCCTGGAGCCGGCGGCGCTGGCGCTGAAATTCTGCGACACGCGGCCATTCATGAACGCCACGATCATCGGCGCCACCCATATGGATCAGCTAAAGTCCAATCTCGATGCCTTCGATATCGAGTGGAACGACGATCTGGAAAAGGCGGTGCATGCGGTTTTCATGCACCGCCCGACGGTCACGGCCCCGCCGCTGGATGTAAAGGAATAGATTCTAAGCGTGGATGCCGCCGGAGACTTCAATCCGCTGACCGTTGATCCAGCCGGCTTCATCGGACAGCAGCAGCGACACCGCCCCGCCGATATCGTCTGGCAACCCGACGCGGCCCAAAGGCGTGCGGCCGGCGATGGCCGCGTTGATTTCAGCGTTATCGCGCACATTGCCGTTGCCGAAATCGGTTTCGATGGCGCCCGGCGCGATGGCGTTGACCGTGATGCGGCGCGGACCGAGTTCAAGCGCCATATAGCGCGTCAGGGCATCGATGGCGGCCTTGGTGGCGCCGTAGATGGATGATCCCGGATAGCTGAAGCGCGCCAGCCCGGAGGACAGGTTGAGGATGCGGCCGCCATCCCGGATCAGGGGCAGCAGGGCCTGCGTCAGGAAGACCACGCCCTTGAAATGGACATTGACGATGCCGTCGAACTGGGCCTCGGTCACCGCCGCGAAGGGGGCGTAGAGCGCCATGCCGGCATTATTGATCAGAAAGTCGAAATCGTCACGGTTCCATTCGCTCTTCAGCACCGCGCGCACCTGGGCGGCGAAGGCCGGGAAATCCGCCGTCACGCCGGTGTCGAGTTGCAGGGCCACGGCCTTGCGGCCTTTGGTGGCCAGTTCGGTGATCAGGCTGTCGGCCTCATCCTTGCGGGTGCGGTAGGTAAAGAGGATATCGACGCCTTGCGCCGCCAGATGCTGTGCCATGTTGCGGCCGAGGCCACGGCTGCCGCCGGTGATAAGGGCTATTTTCATGAGATGTCTCCTGGATTGATAGCCAGGGTTTACTGTTTTTATAAAAGAGGATAAATACGGTAATTCACGCATCACTGTTCGGAAAACATAAACAATGAACCGACTGGACGCCATGACGGCCTTTGTCCGCGTCGCCGAATTGCAGAGTTTCACCGCCGCCGCCGCTTCGCTCGGCCTGCCGAAATCGAGCGCGTCACAAGCGGTCAGCCAGTTGGAGGCGCACCTCAGGGTCCAGCTTCTTTACCGCACCACGCGCCGGGTTCAACTGACCCACGACGGGCAGGCCTATTATGAGCGTTGCCGCGAGGTTCTGGCCGAACTGGATGAACTGGATACGATGTTCGCGCAGACAAGCGATCTGACGGGCGCCCTGCGGGTTGATATGCCGGTCAGCCTGGCGCGCAATTTCCTGGTGCCGCGCCTGCCGGAATTCCTTAGCCGCCATCCGGGGCTGGAAATCGAACTCTCCTGCACCGACCGGCGGGTGGACGTGGTGGCGGAAGGGTTCGACTGCGTGATCCGCGTCGGGGTATTGTCCGATTCGGCGCTGATGGCGCGGCCGCTCGGCCTGATGCGCATGGGGAACTATGCCAGTCCGGACTATCTGGCGCGCCATGGCGAACCGAAGACGCTCGACGATCTCGCCGGCCATCATCTGATCCATTATGCCCTGACGCTCGGCGCACGCCCTTTTGGTTTCGAGTACCGCGATGGCGATGATTACAAGGTGGTGGATATGCCGGGGCGCATCACGGTCAACAATACCGAAGCCTTCAGCAGCGCGGCCCTGGCGGGGCTGGGCATCCTGCAATCGCCGCGCACCGGTCATCGCCGCCATGTGGCGGAGGGGGCGCTGGTGGAAATCCTGCCGCAATATGAGGCCGAACCCTTGCCGGTCGCGCTGGTTTATCCGCGCCGCCGCCATCAGGCCCGCCGGGTCCGCGCCTTCATGGACTGGGTGGCCGGGATCATGCGCGATTATCTGGACTAATTCCGCGTGAGATGTAATCATCTGAACAACCACAACAAAAGATCACGATGAAACGTCCCACCTCCTTCGATATCGCGGCGCTTGCCGGCGTCTCACAGGCCACCGTGTCACGGGCGCTTTCGGGCGCGTCCTCGGTCAGCGAGGCGGTGCGCCAGCGCGTCTTCGATGCGGCGGCCCAGCTCAACTACACGGTCGATATCAATGCGCGGAAACTGCGCTCGAAGAAGATCAACACCATTGCCGTGCTGGTGTCGGAAGACCTCGACCATTCCGATAACCGCATCAATCCCTTCTTCCTGCCGCTGATCGGCTCGATCCTCGATTACGCCAATTCCAAGGGCGTCGATGTGCTGATGTCGCTGCAAAAGGCCGATGCCGACTGGGGCGCGGATTACGGTTTCTCGCGCCGCGCCGATGGCATCATCTTCCTTGGTTACCGCGATTTTGAATCCTACCTGCGCAAGGTGGCCGTGCTGGCCAAGGTCGGCGAACCATGGGTGGTCTTCGGACCGGTCATGCCGGAAACGCCCAACCTGTTCATCGGCTCACAGAACGAGGAGGGGGCGCATGAGGCCGTCGATCATCTGATCGGGCTTGGCCGCAAGCGTATCGTTTTCCTGGGTGAGGCGTCGGAGGCCCATTCGGAGTTTTTCGAGCGCTACAAGGGTTACCGGCGCGCCCATGACGAGGCCGGCCTGACGCCCGATCCGCGGCTGGCCATAGATTGCTTTATCTCGCGCGAGGAAGGCGCGTCGGCGATCGAACGCCTGCTGGATGAGGGTGTGCCATTCGACGCCGTTTTCGCCGTTACCGACCTGCTGGCCATCGGCGCCATACAGTCCCTGCAAAAACGCGGCCTGCACGTGCCGAAAGATGTCTCGGTCATGGGCTTCGACGACCTGTGGGCCTGCACCTGCATCAACCCGACGCTCTCGACTGTCCGGCAGGATACGGCCACCGCCGCGCGGGTGCTGGTCGATACCCTGGCGGCGCTGATCGATAATGAACCGGTCGAGATGACGCGCATCCCGACGCAACTGGTGATCCGCGAATCCTGTGGGGGCTAAAATGAAAAAGGCTGTTATAGCGTTAGCGTTTAGCCTTTGTCTTGTCGGCGGGAATTCACTTGCAGGTGAAGCTAACTCGATCGCCTATGTTGATTACACGGGCAATGGTTTTATCGTTTTCGATCCCGCTACGAAGCATATGTCCTATCAAGGGGCGGCTGATGTGAATGACGCAGGTGATCTGGGTGGGGAGTATAGTGACTGCTCAATTGACCGCTTTTTGTGCGTCTCTTTCGCGGGTCACAAGGTCGCCGTGCCAACTACCGACGACCTTCCACCCGAATGGGATTTTGGTTCAGTACATTTCCGGACCTTGCAAACGCTGACCGGCAGTGATCATAAAGTATGGTTGGTATCTGTAACAGAGAAGGGAGACATCTACCTCCATTTCAGTTATTCCCGTGAGAGAGGTATCGAAACCCTGTCAAATCAAATAGATGAACAACCGCAATATCTGGCCGTGACATATTTTCTGATGAACCGCCAAGGGTTATTGGGGATTAATCAAAAAGCGTCGCCAGGCCGATAATTTCCATGTCCGGCGCGAGCGTGCGATAGACCGGAATTTCCGAGACATAATCACTCAGGCGGCCCTTTTCGGCATAGCGGCGGCAGAAGGCCGGCACATCGAACAGATCGCCGATCATATCGAGCAGGTCACCGGCGAGGTAGACTCCGCCGCGCGCGCCCAGGATCAGGGCGACATCCGAGGCCATGGCGGCGAACCAGCCCATGCTGAGATCGATGGCCTGCTTGGCGCGGGGATCGTCGGTCGAAGCCAGCGCGATAATTTCCTCTATGGAAGGCGCCTTGACGTCATCGCCCTCGATCTTCGCCAGCGCCGTCCACAGGTCGACCACGCCGGGAATGGAGATCACGCGTTCGCGCGACACATGGCCGTATTTATCGATCAGCACGCGCAGCACCGCCTCCTCGATGTCCGAGGTCGGCGCCAGATCGGAGTGGCCGCCTTCGGTCGGCATGGCCGTCCAGCCGCCCATGCCGTCGGGCACCAGCGCCGACATGCCCAGGCCATTGTGCGGGCCGATAACGGCGATGACCTGTTCTTCCACCGCTTCGCCGCCGCAGATTTTTTCGCATTCATTGCCGTGCAGGCGCGGAATGGCCAGCGCCTTGGCCACGAAGTCATTGACCAGGTTGATGCGCGGGGTGTCGAGGAAGCCGCGCATATCGGCGCGATCGATGGAAAAGCCGTGATTGGGTAACTGGATCACGCCGCCGCGTTCCCAGCCCGCCGCCGAAATGGCCGCTCCGGCCAGACGCGGTTTAGACTGTGCTTCCAGAAAGTCCGAAATGGCGGTTTTGTAGCTTTCGAGACTGTTACAAGCGTAATGAGCCGATTCCCGCGGGCGTTCGCCGCGCCGCGCCAAGGCCAGCTTAAGATAGCTGCCATTACTGATATCACTCAGCAACACAAAGTCCGCCATGATTTCCTTGCCCTAACTCTTTATTTTTATGTCCGGCCTTTTTATTTTTATGGTCCGGCTTAATTAAGTTTGAAATGTAAATTCCAAACCTTGATTTTTACTAAAGCATCTGTCCAAAACAACGCCAAATCGAGGTCTTTTTATGCTCCCCAAGGTAAAAATCTGCGGAATCCGGACAATCGACGCGGCAATCGCGGCGATAAATGACAGCGCTGACTTTTTGGGCTTTATCCATTTCCCGAAAAGTCCGCGTCATTTGACGCTCAACGCCATGAAAGACCTGATGTTGGCGATTCGCGGCGTTAACGCTAACATTCCCTGTGTCAGCGTTGTCGTCAATGCGGAAAACGATGTGCTCGAAACGCTCAGGGACGAGGTGAAACCGGACCTGATCCAATTGCACGGCAAGGAAACGCCGGAGCGGGTGGCCGAGATAGCGGCGTTAACACATATCCCGTTGATCAAGGCGGTCAGCGTCAGTGAGAAAAGCGATCTTGAGGGCGTTTCCGCCTACGAGCCGTACGTCCGCTACATGATGTTCGACGCCAGGCCACCAAAGGATGCCGCCATGCCCGGCGGCCTGGGCCTGAGCTTCGACTGGACGATCATGCAGGATTACAGCGGCGCGAAACCGTGGTTCCTGGCGGGTGGTTTGTCGATCGCCAACGCCGCCGAAGCCGTAAAATTGTCCGGCGCGCCGATGCTCGATATCTCTTCCGGCGTCGAATCCGCGCCGGGCGTGAAGGATAATGCGCTCATTTCCGGCTTCCTTAAAGCGGCAAAGTCGTTATAAGCGCATTCCTGTGCGCTCAAGCGCCGCGGGGCTTGCCTCGCAATAGCTCGGGCGTGCAGTCGCACTTGCCAAACGCATAAGCGTTTGGAGACATCATTTCCAAAGGATTTCCCACGGTGAGCGATACCGTTCTCAGAAACAGCTATAACCAACCGGACGCCAAGGGCCGGTTCGGTTCGTTCGGCGGGCTGTATGTCCCCGAAACCCTGATGCCGCTGGTGCTGGAACTGACGCAAGCCTGGCATGACGCGCGCGAGGACGAAAGCTTCTGGGCGGAATATCACAGCCTGATGACCCACTTCGTCGGCCGTCCGTCACCGCTTTATTTCGCCGAGCGCATGACCGCGCATTTCGGCGGCGCGAAAATCTATTTCAAGCGCGAAGAGTTGAACCACACCGGCGCGCACAAGATCAACAACTGCATCGGTCAGATCCTGCTGGCCAAACGCATGGGCCGCACCCGCATCATCGCCGAAACCGGCGCGGGCCAGCACGGCGTCGCCTCGGCCACGGTCTGCGCCCGCTTCGACCTGCCGTGCATCGTCTATATGGGCGCCACCGACGTTGAGCGGCAAAAGCCCAACGTCTTCCGCATGCAGCTTCTGGGCGCCACGGTTTCCCCGGTCACCAACGGCCAGGGCACCTTGAAAGACGCCATGAACGAGGCCCTGCGCGACTGGGTGACGAACGTTCACGACACCTATTACATGATCGGCACGGCGGCGGGGATGCACCCCTATCCGGAAATGGTGCGCGAATTCCAGACCGTCATCGGCAAGGAAACCCGCACGCAGATTCTCGAACGGGAAGGCCGCCTGCCTGACGCCGTGATCGCCTGTGTCGGCGGCGGATCGAACGCCATCGGCATGTTCCATCCGTTTATCGATTACGATACCGTCAGGCTGGTGGGAGTCGAGGCGGCGGGCCACGGCCTCGACGTTTATAACGGCCACGCCTCGTCGCTGAACGGCGGCCGTCCCGGCGTGCTGCACGGTAACCGCACCTTCCTGTTGCAGGACGAAGATGGCCAGATTCTCGAAGGCCACTCCATCTCGGCGGGTCTGGATTATCCCGGCATCGGGCCGGAGCACGCCTATCTTTTCGATACCGGCCGCGCGAAATATGTCACCACTACGGACGAGGAAGCGCTAGCCGCCTTCGCCCTGACCTGCAAGCTGGAAGGCATTATTCCGGCGCTGGAATCCTCGCACGCCATCGCCCGCGTCGGTGAACTGGCGCAGGAAGTCGGCAAGGGCGGCATTGTGGTGCTCAACCTGTCGGGCCGTGGCGACAAGGATATTGCCACGGTGGCCAAACATATGGGTGAAGCGGGGATTGCCGGATGAGCGTCGCACGTATCGACAAGCGTTTTGCCGACCTGAAAGCGCAGAACAAATCCGCCTTCATCGCCTATATCATGGCCGGCGATCCCGATCTGGAAACCACCTTCGAGATTTTGAAAGGCCTGCCGGCGGCGGGCGCCGATATCATCGAACTCGGCTTCCCCTTTTCCGACCCGATGGCCGAGGGACCGACGATCCAGCGCGCCGCCGAACGCTCGCTGGCCGCCGGCACCAAGCTGCGCGATGTCTTCATGCTGGTACAGCGCTTCCGTGAGATCGACCGGGAGACGCCAATCATCCTGATGGGTTATATGAACCCGGTCGAGTTCCTCGGCTATGAGCGCTTCGCCAGGACGGCTTCCGAAGCCGGCGCCGATGGCCTGATCGTTGTCGATTGCCCGCCGGAAGAGGCCGGCGAACTGACCGACGCTCTTGACGCCAATGACATCGCCCTGATCCGTCTGGCCACCCCGACCACGGATGCCAGCCGCCTGCAAACCCTGGTGAAACGTACGCGCGGCTTTATCTATTATGTCTCCGTGGCGGGCGTCACCGGCGTCAAGGCGGTCGATGCCGACGCCATTGCCGATCAGGTGGCCAGGGTCCGCGCCGCCGCCAATCTGCCGGTGGCGGTGGGTTTCGGCATCCGCACGCCGGAAAGCGCCGCCAGCGTGGCCCGCATCGCCGACGCGGCGGTTGTCGGTTCGGCGCTTGTGGATGAGATAGCAGCGCTCGCCCAAACAAAAAATTTACCGGAAAATAACCCGAACCACACGAAAGTGCTGGAAAAAGCCGCCATTTTGGCTAACGCTGTTCATTTGGCGCGTTTGGTGGCGCGGGCCTGAGTAATCCCTGGAGTGACGTAAAGTATGGCTATGGCTGATACTTCCAACAAAGGCCCCAAGCTTCCGGCCGCCCCCAAGACCGCTGAACGCCGCGAGCGTGGCGGCTGGCTGTCGAAAATCGCGCCGGGCATTTCCAATTTTGTCGGCAACAAGCGCGAAACGCCGGAAAACCTGTGGGTGAAGGACCCAGATACCGGCGATATGATCTATCGCTCGGATCTGGAAGCCGCCCTGTGGGTGACGCCTTCCGGCCGCCATATGCGTATCGGCGCCAAGGCCCGCTTGAAATTCACCTTCGATGACGGCCAGTACGAAAGCCTGCCGACGCCGGAAGTCACCGAGGACCCGCTGCATTTCTCCGACGGCAAGCCCTACAAGGATCGCCTGAAGGCCGCCCGCGCCGCCACCGGTTCGCGCGATGTGATGTCGATCGGTTACGGCAGGGTACAGGGCGTTGAATGCGTCGTGCTGGTGCAGGATTTCACCTTCATGGGCGGATCGCTGGGCATGGCCGCCGGTGAAGGCTTTATCGCCGCCGCCCGTGCCGCCATCGAGCGCAAGGTGCCGATGGTCGCTTTTACCGCCGCCGGCGGCGCGCGGATGCAGGAAGGCGCGCTGTCGCTGATGCAGATGGCCCGCACGACCCTGGCCATTCAGGAACTGAAAAAGGCGCAACTGCCTTATATCGTGGTCCTGACCGATCCGACCACCGGCGGCGTCACCGCTTCTTACGCCATGCTGGGTGATATCCACCTGGCCGAACCGGGCGCGCTGATCTGCTTCGCCGGTCCGCGTGTAATCGAGACGACCATCCGCGAAAAATTGCCGGAAGGCTTCCAGCGCGCGGAATTCCTGGTCGAAAAGGGCATGGTCGATCGGGTTGTGTCGCGTTCGGAATTGCCGGAAGTGCTGGGTGCGCTGATGTCCATGCTGATGAGCGGCAAGCGTAAGGCCGCTTAGCGGGGGCGTAACGACCCTGGACCCATATGCTAGTCTTTACGTGGTGACGGGGGGAACCATGATTGAACGTATTTTACGTAGTCTGATGGGTATTGTTGCCGGGTCTGTCGTCGCGGCGGCGGCATATCTTGTCCTGTTTATGCTGTGGTCAAGCGACGCTCGTGTATACTCACAATTTTCCTTTGTTGCTGCCGGATTTGGCACCCTTGCTATTTTGATGTTCGCAATCCCCTGCGGATTATTGTCTCATGCAATTCTTTACGCACTGAAATGGCGCGGATTGCTCGTCTATAATGTCGTCGCGGCGGCCGAAGCCTGCCTTTATGTAATTGTGGGATCTCGTCATATCTGGGCGCCAAACCTGGGCATTATGTTCTCGACTGTTCCTTCTGCTATCGTTTGCGCAACCATAGCTTGGCTGATCCGACGACCGGATAAGGACGTAAAGCAAGACACCCCACCACCAACGCGCTGAAGCGCGTCGGTCCCCCTCCCCGACTTGTCGGGGAGGGGGACCGCGAGCCGACTCAAAATTCGACGCGCGATGAATGGCTTGGGGTGGTGGGGTTTCTTGCTTTTCTCTATAACCACGCGATGACCGACCGCCTTCTCCCCTTCGACGCGCCGCTTGAACGCCTGAAAGCTCTGCATCCCAAGCTGATCGACCTCAATCTCGATCGGATGCTGCGCGTCTGCGAAGCGCTGGGACGGCCGCAGGACAGGCTGCCGCCCGTCGTCCATGTCGCCGGCACCAATGGCAAGGGGTCGACCATCGCCATCTTACGCGCCGTGGCCGAGGCGCAAGGCTTACGCGTTCACGTCTATACCTCACCGCATCTGGTGCGCTTCGTCGAACGTATCCGGCTGGCAGGCACGCTGATCGATGAGGCCTACCTTGCCGATTGCCTGAACCGCGTCGAAATCGCCAATGCAGGCCAGCCCCTGACCTTCTTTGAATCGACCACCGCCGCCGCCTTCCTGGCCTTCTCGGAAACGCCGGCCGACCTCCTGCTGCTGGAAACCGGCCTGGGCGGCCTGCTCGACGCCACCAATATTATCGCCCAACCGAAACTGACCCTCATCACGTCGATCGACTACGACCATCAGGCGTTTCTCGGTAACGATCTCAACACCATCGCCAAACAGAAGGCCGGTATTTTCAAACGCGGTGTGCCAGCGCTTGCCGCCCGCCAGCCGGAAGAAGCCGCGCAGGCGCTGGAGCGTCAGGCGCTGAAACTCGGCGTGATCCTCACCAGCATGGGGCAGGGCATCGATGCCTGGCGCGAAGGCGACCGCCTGATCTTCCAGGATGAGGATGCGCTCTACGACCTGCCGCGCCCCAGACTGGCCGGCGAACATCAGATCGAAAACGCCGCCCTGGCCATCAAGGCGGCACTGCTATTGGGTATGTCCACCGAGGCGATTGAAACCGGCCTGACCAACGCGCAATGGCCGGGCCGTTTGCAGTCCCTGAAAGCCGGACCGCTCCACGCGGCGCTCGGCAACACCGCTTCCGAACTATGGCTCGATGGCGGGCATAATCCCCATGCCGCCAGGGCGCTGCACGAATTCATCGACCAGCGTCAGGCGCGCGATCCCAAGCCTCTGCACCTGATCTGCGGCCTGATCAACACTAAGGACGCGGCGGAATTCTTCGGTCATTTCGCCGGACTGGAGGCGCATGTCTCCTGCGTTTCGTTCAGCAGCGATGCTGCCATTTTGCCTGCCGAACTGGCCACAGCCGCACAAAGCAAAGGACTTGAAGCGGTGGTCGCCTCAAGTCCTCTGGAAGCTGTCAAAGCCTTGCCGTCAGGCCCCTTGCGGGTGTTGATCTGCGGCTCGCTCTATCTGGTTGGCGATTGCCTGGCGCTTTCAGAAGACACATGGCCGAAATAAGCGCCGATCCTGAGCTGATAGCCACCTGGCTCAAGGGCTGGGCGCTGGCGCACGGAACGCCACTGCCGACACCCAGCGGTCATGGCTGGCATGTCGAAGTCGGCCTGCCGGATCAAAAGGCGCGCTACGTCTTCGCCGCACCGGAACCGGCTTTCTGGCAATTGGCGGAAACAATCACCGATCCTCTGATCTATCTTAAGGTCTGCGCCTCACATGATCAGATCAGGCATCTTTTTCCGGCGCGCTGGGACACCGAGCATCGCGGTTTCCTGATGACCCGTGACGGTCCGCCGCCGTCCTTGCGCGTCTTGCCGGATGGCTATCGTTTGGTGCTCTGCGAACGTCCCGCCGGCATGATCTGCACCCTGTATGCCGCGGATGGCGCAGACGCCGCCAGTGGCAGCGTGGTCCTGGCCGACGATATGGCCGTTTATGACCGCATCCGCACAAACGAAGCCCACCGGCGCAAGGGGCTTGCCCGCATTGTCATGGCTACGCTTCAGAATACGGCGCACAAGATGGGCCGCCGGCGCGATATGCTCTGCGCCAGCCATATGGGACGCCCGCTATATGAAAGCCTCGGCTGGCAGATCCACTCGCCCTACACGTCCGCCGTCATCCAGCCGTAAGAAAGCCCGCTGCGTTTCCACAGCGGGCTGCCATTCTCATCAACCGATCCTAGGCGATTTCGTTTTCGCCGAGCCATTCGACCAGTTTCGCCTTCGGCATGGCGCCGACCTTCATCGAGGTCATCTGGCCGTTCTTGAACAGCATCATGGTCGGGATGCCGCGCACGCCGAAGCGCGAAGGGGTCATCGGCGAATCCTCGATATTGAGCTTGGCGATCTTCACCTTCCCGCCCAGGCCATCGGCCAGTTCTTCGAGGATCGGCGCGATCTGCTTACAGGGGCCGCACCATTCGGCCCAGAAATCGACCAGAACGGGCGTATCGGACTTCAGAACGTCGGCTTCAAAGCTTTCGTCGGTAATCTTGTGGGTAGCCATGGGAAATAATCCTCGGTGAACTTTTCAGCTTCATAGGTAGTGAGTCATCGCCGATAAATCAACGATTCAAAATTTCACCGAGCCTGAGATTTACTAAAGCCTCACTTAAGGGCGTCAGCTTTGGCCCGTCGGTCCACAACAGGGCGGCCTCCACCGTCTTTTGAGGATAGATCTGGCGCAGCAGGGCGACATAGCCGGCCATCTGACGCTGATAGACGATGGCGGCCTCCTCGGCGCGATCGGGCGCCGGGCGGTTGGACTTGTAATCGATGATCACGACGCGCTTCCCCGTTACCACCAGCCGGTCGATGCGTCCGGAGAGCATGATGGCGTCACCGCGCGCCGTCTCGCCGATCCGTCCGGCCAGCGCCACTTCCGGCCGTGAATCCGGCCCGAAGGCTTCGGCAAAACGGGCATCGTTCAGCACGGCCAGAACCGCGCCGGCCATTTCGCGGCGCTGCGCGTCATTCAGGTCCGGCTGGCGATCGAGATAGCGCGCCGCCACCTCGCGGCGTTTTTCCGGGGCGATATCGGGCAGGATTTCAAACAGCTTGTGGATCAGGTTGCCGCGCCGGTAGCGGCCCAGGCCATTGTGCGCTTCCAGCGGTGAGGGGGCGCGCTCCTCCTCTTCGCGGTCCTCGTCGCCCATCTGCGAAATCGCCGCCCAGCGCTCGCGGCCGCGCTCGGCGTCGATATCGGCCTGGGCGACCACCCGCGTGACGAAATCGGGCAGAATGACTTCCGGCGGTGTGATCGCCGCTTCGGCGGGCAATGTGGCCGAACGCTGGCCATAGAGGCGGATCACGGCGGTTTGCGCCTGCTCCAGGTCATCGAAGGGCGCCTTCAGCGGCATGGCCTCCACGCTGTGCTCCAGCCGCTCGAAGGCGTTGCACAACAAATCATACCATGGATCGAAGGCGATGCCTTTCGGCGTCTTTTTCCCGGCATAACCGCACAGGGTCAGCCGGTCGCGGGCGCGGGTCAGGGCCACGTAAAGCAGGCGCAGGCCTTCCTGCTCGTCCTTCAGTGATTTGCCGGCGCGGATTTCCGTAATGCCCGCCGTATCGCCCTTGCGGCCATTGGCGCAAAGATACAGGCTGCCATCCTCATCGCGCAGCAGCAGGTCATCCTTGCTGGCGCTGGTGTGCTGCGGCCCGACCGGCAGGATGACCCACGGCGCTTCCAGCCCCTTCGAGCCGTGGACGGTCATGACGCGCACGCTGCGGCCGCCTTCCTCCTGTTCGCGTTTGATCTGCGCCGCCCGGAACTCGAACAGGTCAAGACAGGCGGAAAGCCCGTTCAGGCCGATACCCTCGCCTTTCAGCGCCAGGGCCAGGGTTTCTTCCAGCACGTCCTCGCATTCATCGCCGAGCCGTGTCAGGAAACGTTGCCTGATCGAACGGCCTTCGCCATCGCGGCGATTGAGGACGCGGGCCAGGAAGTCGAACGCCGTCAGATGGCGCGCCGTCTCCAGCGCCCAGCGCAGGAAAATCCGCGCCTCGGCGAAACGGCCGTCCGTATCCGGATGATCGCGCAACTGCCCCCACAGCGTCCCCTCGCGGCCCTGCGCCAGACTGTACAGATCATTCTCGCTGAGGTCGCACAGCGGTGAGCGCAGCACGCAGGCCAGCGACAGACTGTCATTCGGTTGCAGGCAAAAGCGCATCAGGGCGCGCAGATCCTGAAAGGCGATATGGTCGCCCAGCTTGAGCCGGTCGGCGCCGGAAACCGGCACGTCGGCCATCTTCAGTTCACGGATGATATGCTCGAACAGGGCGTCGCGCTTGCGCACCAGTATCAGCACATCGCCGGCATGGAGCGGGCGCGGCTCGCCTTTTTTGCTGTAAACCACGCGGCCCGCCTCGATTTCGCCGCGGATAGTGGCCGCCAGTTGCTTCGCCAGCCGTTTCGATGCCGGCTCACGCGCACCGGCATCGACCGGAGCGATATCGGCGTCATCCGCCGTCATTTCCGGCGCATCGATCGGCTGGACCTGCGGCCATAGCTCAACCAGCCCCTTTTCCTTGAGGCGGAAGGCTTCGTGGGTGATGACGTGGTTATAGTCGAGCGTCAGGGCGTGCGACAAATCCTGCGCGTCATAGACGGCATCGACGAAGCCGAGGATTTCCGGCAGGGTGCGATAGGACAGGATCAGTTCCGGCACGCGCGGATTTTGCCCCGCCGCCTCGGCCCTGCCGATGAAATATTGCCGCGCCTCGGCGAACTTATCCGGCCGCGCCCCCTGAAAACCGTAGATCGACTGCTTTTCGTCCCCCACGGCGAAGACCGTGCGCAACTGCGCCTCGCTCACCTGACCGCGACCGCTGAAGAAATCCTCGGCCAGGGATTTGACGATCACCCACTGGTCTTCCGAGGTGTCCTGCGCCTCATCGACCAGGATATGCTCCAGCCCGCCATCGAGCTTGAACAGCACCCAGCCCGCCATGTCACCGCGAGAGAGAAGGTCTTTCGCCTTGTTGATCAGGTCCTGGAAATCGAGCGCGCCCTCAAGGCTTTTACGCTTCTGATAGATGCCGCTGAAGGCATGGAACAGCAACAGGGCGTCGAGCGTATTGCCGGCAATGTTCACCGCCCTCTCACGGTCCATCGCTGCCGGTATAGCCTCGGCCAGACGGTGCAGTTCCTGCTTGTCGGCCTCGCTGGCCTTGCCGGAATAGGTATGGCTGCTGAATGTGCCCTTGTCGGTATAGAAGCACTTGTACCACTCGTGGATATCGAAGCGGCCGGCATTATGCGCCTCGATCACAGCCAGCAGTTTCGCGCCGGTTTTCTGGTTGCGGTCGCCCTCCGTCGTCGCCATCGAACGCGCCAGTTCCTCGATCCCCGGCCAGTAGAGGCTGTTTTCGTAATCCGCTATGACCGCTTCCGGCGAGGTCAGTGCATTCAGCCCCAGACTCTGGAAAATCCCCAGCATCCAGTCCGTCTGCCGCGCCCGCAAAGCCTCGAACGCCGCCTTGAGATCGTCATGCTGGTAGACGAATTGCGACAGCAGCCGCTCGAAACCGGAAACCTTCAGCTTACGGATCAAACGGTCGCGGGCCTCGGTGACCTCCCCATATTCCGCCTCGGCCAGGGTCAGCAGGTCGGCGGAAGCCGCCTCAGCCAGTTCGCCGCCGATCAGATCGTCCAGCACCTGGAAAGCGGGGGAAAGTCCGGCTTCCAGAGGAAACCGGCGCAGCAGCTTTTCGCAGAAACCGTGCAGGGTCTGGATCTTCAAACCGCCCGGTGTTTCCAGCGCCTTGGCGAACAGGGCGCGGGCGCGGGCCAGGTCGTGCGGCGACTCGTCGATCCTTTCCAGGTCGGCGCGCAGGTCGTCATCGCTGCGGATCGCCCACTTGCCGAGCTGGTCGAACAGGCGCTCCTGCATTTCGGCGGCGGCGGCCTTGGTATAGGTGACGCAGAGGATGCGCTCCGGCTTCGCGCCGTTCAGCAGCAGCCGTGCGACGCGATTGACAAGCGTGGAAGTCTTGCCCGATCCGGCATTGGCGGTCAGGAAGGCCGAGGCTTTCGGATCGGCGGCAATATTTTGCGCATTCATGCCCCCGCCTCCTCTTCCGGGGTTTCCTCATCGCCCAGCACGCTCCATTCGTAGAGCCGGGCCAGATGGTCGTAATCGCCGCCGCGCACCTTCTGGAATTGCGGCGCGGTCCATGACAGGTAGGGCTTGTCCGGATCGGCGTAATCGTCCAGACGCTTGCAGAAACTGGCCAGCGCCTTTTCCGCCAGGTCGGAAGCATTCTCGCCTCTCTGAACCGCGTTACGCGTGGCGGTCTTGTCCGGCGTCACCTGCACATAGAGCAGGTCACCGACCGGCTTTTCGCGCGCGATACCCGCGAAACCGCCGTGGCGCAGAATGGCCGCGGTCAGGGTCAGTTGCGGATAGAACCCCGCCGCCACCGCCTTGGCCGAGGGTGGCTGGCCGGTCTTGAAATCGAGGATATCCACGCCATCGTCGCGCACCTCGATGCGATCCGACTTGGCGGTCAGGCTGAACGCGCCGCGTGACGTGCCCAGTTTCAGTTCGCCCTGCTGCTCGATGACCAGACGCGGCTTCGCGGCGCGGCGCTCCGTCTCGAAGGCCACGAACTCCCGCGCCATGCCCGCCAGTAACGGCCGTTGCAAAGCCATCTGCGCCGGTGACAAATGCGTTTCGGCCAGTTCCTCTTCCAGCATGGCGGTCAGCCGCCGCACACCTTCGTCGCCCAGCACACCCGATTCCGCGAAACGCTCCAGGCTCTTATGGATCGCCGTGCCGCGCTGTCGGGCCTCGACCGGTTCATTGGGCCGGTCTATCGGCTTGAGATCGAGTATCCGCCGGGCATAGATGGCGTAGGGATCGCGCACGAACACCTCGACCTGCGTCACCGGCATCGACATGGGACGCACGGAAACGGGCGGCCTCGGCGCGGGCCGGACAGCCGGTTTCAGCGTCGGCGGTTTGGTCTTCAGACCGGCATCCATGGCGCGCGCCCAGTCGAGATAACGGTCGTCCGCCGGGATTTTCAGGCCCGCGCCGTCGCACAGGGTTTGCAACCGCCACAGCCAGCGCGAGGCCACCTGCGGCTCGCCTTCGCGGCGGTGGCGGGTGATGAGGAAGACTTCCGGCGCGGCGGCGGCCTGCACGAAATCGTGCGCCGACAGGCCGGTGCGGCGCTCCGGCGCCGGCAGGCCCAGTTTCTGGCGCATCGGCCGCGACAGAAACGGATCGAGCGCCGGCGCTTGCGGCCAGACCCCTTCCTCCAGCCCCGCCAGGATCAGCCGGTCGGCCTTGACCAGACGCGCCTCGATAGCCCCCAAGATCAGCAGGCGCGGATGGGTGTTGCCGCCGGTCCGCACCTTGCCTTGGTTGATGAGGTGGATGAGGATATCGCTGACCTCACGCACACCGGTAACCGGAAAACCGGCGCTTTCGCGGATCAGTTCGGCCAGCAGTTCCGACGCCTGCAAACCCGGCGCGCCTGACCACAACACCTGTCCGTCATCGGCGGCCAGATTTTCGGCAAGACCCACAATACGGCTGACGGCAAGGCCAAGGTCAGTGGGTATTTCCGCCCGCACCGGCATCATGATGGCGAGATAGTCCGCCCACAGATCAATGGCGTTCTGGTCGATGCGGCCGGCGTGATCCGGCGTCGCCAGAAGGTGAGCGATGGTCTCCGCACTGACCGGCGTTGCCCCGCGCAGGGCGCGCTTTTCCAGGCCGTACAGCCCGGCATGACCCGCAAAACGGCCATACGGATGATTGAACAGGCTGAGCAGGCGCACCGGATCGTGCGGCGTCTCCAGCAGCGCCAGCACATCGAGCAGGAAGCGCCCGGTCAGGCTGTTGGCCAAAGGTTCGCCCGCCGAGGAATCGGGTTGCAGGCCCCAGCGCGACAGCCGCGCGGCCACCCGGCGCGACAGGGAAATATCGGGCGTGATCAGCGCCGCCACCTTATCGGGCGTTTCCAGCGTTTCCCGCATCAACAGGGCAATGACAGAGGCGGCCTCTTCATCGCGCGCCGTATGGATTTCGCTCAGGCCTTTCATACCCTCGGTCAGGGTGTCGCCTTCTTCAGCCTTGAGCACGGCGATCTGGGCCAGCCAGTCCTTGGTCGCTTCGGCGGGGCGCAGGGCTTCGTTGAGCAGGCGGCGGCGGGCGTCGCCCTTGCGGTCGGCTTCCATCGAGGCCGGCCAGGTATGGACCTGATCGCGCCTGACCTTATGCCGGTCGAGCGTGCGTTTCATCGTACCTTGCGGGTGCGAGTCCTCGATCTGTGCCCAGACGGCCTCGTCGAGATGCAGGTCCAGCCCCGGCAGCACCACGGCGCCCTGTTCGGCGGAAGCGACGATATGCATCAGGTCGGCCATCGATGGCGCCGAACCGGTGGTGCCCGCCAGAATGAGCGGCGTATGTGGCGGATATTCCGTCCACTGATCAACCAGACGGCGGATCAGGGTCACCTGCCGCCGCGATGGGTCCATCAAGCCCAGCTCGGCCAGCCGTTCCGGCCAGGCGCGCACAGCCACATTGAGGAATTTCGCCGATACCTGCCAATGCTCGGCCCAGGCCTCCAGCACATATTGATCCTCGCCCAGTCCCAGAATCAGACTATCCAGTTTATCGGTGGCGTCTATCTCTTCCAGCGCCAGCGAATCGAAGAAACCGGCCAGGCTGTCGGCCAGTTCGAGCGCCAGTTTCGTCGAGACATCGCGGCCCTCAAGCCCGTCATATTCGGCGGTGATCAGGCGCGCCAGCTCGAAGCGGCGGCGCAGGGGGGAAAGCGCTGGCGGCAGATCGAGCGCCAGCGCTTCGAGATCGAACGGCGGTTCGCCCTCATCGAGATCGCCGATGGCGCGGATCTGCGGCAGCAGCAAGGCGCCGTTTCGCGCCTGTTGCGAGAAGGATCGCGCCATGGACCGCGCGCCGCGCCGGGTCGGGGTCAGGATTTGCGCGGTAGGAAGCCGGTCATCCAGCGATTCACAGATGCCGCGCGCCAGATCGTCGAGAAAACATCGGCCCGACGGAATGGTGAACCAGCGCGGCCCGGGCCGGGCAAAGATATCGGCTCCGTTCATGCCTTGAGACGCGCCTCGGCGAAATCACGCGCCGCCGGATCACCGACGTGCATCCACTCGCCATTAAAAACCGTGCCGTGCAGACGGCCTGCCGGGGCCAGACGCCGCCAGATACGCGACAGCGAAAAAGCGCCTTCCGGTTCGCCATCGACAATCCGCGGTTGGGTGATATGCACGCCCATATAGTTCCACGGCGCGGAAGGCGCGGCATCGCGGAAGGCCAGACGGCCATCGGTCAGGAAAAAATCACCGGCGCCATCGAAACCGTGGCTCGTCTCCATGGACGTCACCAGCAGGGCGGCGTCCATCTCATCCGGGTTCCATTGATCGCACAAAGCCCGGAGCGCCGTGCCATCCGGGGCGCTTTCCCGCCACACACTGTCTATATTGGCCACCCAGATGGGCGCATCACCCAGCAAAGGCCGCGCCTTTTTCAGCCCACCACCGGTTTCCAGCAGGGCCTCGCGCTCGTCGGAAATAACGATATCGAGGTTCGTGCGCGCCTTCAGGTGCGCTTCCAGCCGGTCGGCGAAATAGTGGACATTGACCACGAACCGCTTTGCCCCCGCCGCGCTCAGGCGATCGAGCATATGATCGATCAGGGTGCGGCCGCCCACCTCGACCAGCGCCTTGGGGCGGTCATTGGTGAGCGGGCGCATCCGGGTGCCGAGGCCGGCGGCCAGAATGAAGGCGGTTTCGGGGATCACGACAGCTTGTCTCCGAAACCATGGCGCAGGAACCACGCCCTCAGGCCTTCCATGCCCGGTTCGCGGATATTGCGGGCGATATGGCCCCACATGCGCGGAATGAAAGCCTCGTAGCGCGGCTTGTGATAATGCACGACCAGCCGCGCGAAGATGCCGAGGATACGCGCTTCGTTCAGCGTGGCCAGGGCATTGTAATCCTGCATGAAGGCGGCGCGATCGACCTGCGGACGCAGGCTGAAATAATGATCGAGGCAGCGCGCCTCCAGGTCGCGGGAAACATCGCGGCGGGCGTCCTGCAACAGGGACAGCAAATCCCATGAGGGGTGCGCGCGCAGGCAATCCTGGAAGTCGATCATCCCCACCCGCGCCACGCCCTCGCGCTCCGGCAGCCACAGCAGGTTTTCGGCGTGATAATCGCGGTGGATGAAGGTGGTGGCCCCGGCCTCGGCGCGCTGGCGCAGCGGCGCCCATAGCGTCTCCCATTCCGCTATGGCGGCGTCGCTCAAGGGATGCGCCGGATCGTACTTCGGATACCACTCGACGAACAGGCCCGCGCCGGTTTTGAGGGCAAGATCGTCATAACTGAGCAGCGGCCAGTCGTGATCGAGGATTACCGGCGGCGTCAGTTCGTGCAGCCGCGCCTGGGCCTCTATGGCATTGAGATAAAGCGGGGTTTCATCCGCGCCGCGTTCGATCAGGCGGGCGAACAGATCGTCGCCGAGATCCTCGCTGATCAGCAGGCCGTTGGCGGCATCGACCTCGAAGATTTCCGGCGCGGAAAGCCCCTGCGCGCGCAGATAATGGGCCGCGCCGACAAAGGCTTCTATCCGCCCGGCGGCGAGGCGGGCCATGGCGTTGTAACCCGAAGCCTGGCGCTCCTCGATGGTTTCATTGAGCCGGCAGGGCTGGCTTTCCAGCGCCGGCGCCTGATCCATCAGCATGAAGGTCGAGCCATCCTGACGCACCAGGCGTTCATAGCGGCGGGTCGAGGCATCGCCCGGCAGGGGCTGGCGCTCGGCTTCGGAAAATCCCGCGCTGAGCAGGAAGGTTTGCTTGATCGCCTCGCGGTCTGTCATGTGGTGTCTTTGTTCAGGCCCTGAAACGGCCTTGCGGCGTAAGGGTTACGCGGCGGCCCTGTGAATTGGTATTATGTGAATTGGTCTTGTCGGTCTCTTCTAGGACGATATCGAGACGGTCGTCAAAGCCCAAATGCCCCAGGCGCTGCGGCCATTCGATCAGCAGGACGCTGTGCGGCAGGGCGTCGTCGAGCGCCAGTTCGTAGGATTCCTCCGGTGATTTCAGGCGGTAAAGATCGAGATGCGCGATCTCGAAGCCGGGACCGTCATAGGTCTGCATCAGGGTGAAGGTGGGGGAGGGCACGTCCTGGTCGGGGTTCGTCAGTGTGCGGACAATGGCCCGCGCCAGCGACGACTTGCCCATGCCGAGTTCGCCTTGCAGGTAAACCACATCCCCGGCCTTGAGCAGCGGCGCGATGCGGCCGCCCAGCGCAATCGTGGCGGCTTCGTCGGGCAGAAAGAGCGTCAGCGGCTGGGAAATATCCAAAGTCTCAGGCATGGAAAATCTTATCCGGCGTTTCCGGCAGTTGCAACTCGACATAGGCTTTCAGACGATCGGTCTCCAGACCTTCCGTTTGCGGATCGATGAGTGGTCCCACGGTCAGGTCGAAGCGCTTGCCGGCCTTGTTCAGCAGTTCGTGGAAGAGCGTGATGTCGCGCAGTTCCTGCGAAAAGCGGTTGAACAGGTGAAACCAGAAACTGTCCGGCCCCGCTACATGCACCGGCACGATCGGCGCGTCATATTTCTGCGCCAGGGAAACGGCGGTCGGCGCCCAGGGCGGATCGATCAGCCGGCCTTTTGCATTACGCCGCGCCAGCCGTCCGGCCGGGAACATCACCACGCAGCGCCCGGCCTCGAAAGCGTCCCTTGCCCCTTGCAGGGTCAGGCGGGTCTTTTCGCGCGTCCGCTTGGCCTCGACCCATTCCACCGGGATCAGCGCCTCCTTGAACCGCGGATTGACGCGCAAAGCGTCGGCATTGGCGAAGAAGATGGCATCCGGCCGCCGCTGCGTGATGGCGTCATAAACGGCGATGCCGTCGGCGATGCCGGTGGGGTGATTGCAGACGACGAGACAACGGCCGGTTTCCGGCAGCCGGTCGAGGCGGCGGCTGACGACTTCCAGCGACAGCAGGTTCGAGACATAATCGAGCGCCGCCGCCCCGGACATACCGGCAATGGCGTCGGCCATACGCACGGCCTTATGGCGGCCCAGGATGAGGTAAAGCACTGGCCTGACCAGCGGCCACAGCGGCGATCGCACCAGTTTCGGCGCGCGCTCATATATCAGTTCGTCGACGATATGCAGGTTCACTGTGGCCATGGTACTGTTTCTTTTTCCTAAACCGCTTCGGCCGTTTCCGGCAAGTGTGTGGGTTAACTGTCACAGCATACCGCTTGGCAAATCGATTGAGGCCCTATATGACTCGCGCCATGCCCGACGCCACGCATCATTCGCGCCTTCAGGACGCCGCTCTTGCCCCCGCGCCGATCAGTGAGGATCGCCGCCGGCCAAAGGCAATCGCGCCCTATGCGGGACTGTGGGGCGCCACCGTTTTGTGTGTGGTTTTTGCACTCCTCGCCATGTTCCTGCAACGCTAAGACGTGGAATCTGCCGCTTCAGGCGTTTTTTGAGTGTCCGGCATCGATTCCTTATATTAACCATGATGGGTTTTCGAGGCGTACGTTAAGGATTATAGTCGGGGCGGATTGAACGTCTTTGGGGAGGCTTACGGGGGTGAGAATGAACCGGAAATTCCTGCTGTGGGCCATGGCGCTGGTGGTCATACTGCCGACCCTGTTCGGCGTGGGCTACTGGTTCTACTGGGATCAGTTCCAGCGTTACGCCCCGGTCACCATCACCGCGCCCGCCGATATCGCCAGTATCCAGAGCCTGCTCGACCGCGCCGATTACGTCTCACCCGATTTCCAGAAGGCCGTCCTGACCACCGGTCCTGCCTCCGGCGTCACCACCGCCGTCACTCAGCCGGTGGCCAAGCGCTGGCTTTATCTGGTTACCTTCCGCAATTGCGAACCCTGCCGCGCTTATGAGGACATCGAGTTTCCACGCCTTCAGGCCGGCGGGATCGAGACGCGCGTCGTGCCTTTCGCCCTGGCCGATAATGGCGCGGCAAAACAATCGACGCCCGAGGAACGCTCCACCATCGCCGAACTGTGGCTGAACCGGAGCTGGCCGCTCTATCAGCAATGGCGCAATACGCCGGCTGAAAGCTGGAAAGCGGAAAACATCGCCGTGGCGGATGACGATCTGGCGCGCTCCGGCGTTGTCTGGGCCTCGCGCGACTTCATCAACCAGTTGGCGCCCCTGTTGCGCAACAGCAAGGTCAATATCGCCTATCCGCTGATCATCTGGCGCAACAGGAATAACGAGCTGCGTGTCTGTAGCTGCACCAGCAACAAGGCCTATCATTTCATCCGCGAGGACCTGGGGTTGCCGGGCGATCTGGAGACGGATGTCCGCGATCTGTTGAAATTTCCCAAACAGATTCTGCCTTCGGGCAGTGAAAGCGCGGCGTCTTCTTCTTCCAGCCTCGCGCCCGCGCCGGGATTGAATTCAGGCGGTAATTACGGGCCGGATTCAACGCCGTCGAGTTTCTGATTTTCGTGATGCACCCCTGGCATGGTTCGTGGTCAAAAATCTTCGACGCATGAAAAAGCCCGTCCTGTTGCCAGGACGGGCTTTTCATTTCAGCTTGCGCTGAGCTTACGCTTCGGTGCCGGCGTCGGCATTGCCGGACGATTCAGCGGCGGCCATGGCGGCGCGCAGTTCGGCGCCCTTGGAGCCGCGCGTCGAGTTCATCGAACGCTCGACGATACGGGCCGACTTGCCGCGGCGGTCGCGCAGATAATACAGCTTGGCGCGACGGACGACACCGCGACGCTTGACTTCGATGCCTTCGATCAGCGGCGACAGCAGCGGGAACTTGCGCTCGACGCCCTCGCCGAACGAGATCTTGCGGACAGTGAAAGTTTCGTTGATGCCGGTGCCGGCGCGGGCGATGCAGACGCCTTCAAAGGCCTGGACGCGCTCGCGCTCGCCTTCCTTGATCTTGACGCTGACGCGCAGGGTGTCGCCGGGCTGGAATTCGGGAAAGGTCTTGGAAGCGCGCATCTTTGCGACTTCTTCGGCCTCGATCTGTTGCAACAGGTTCATGTGAACCCTCCTATATCTATATATTGTGTGCTTCCGCACGTTGAGGCTTATTTGCCTTTTACCTGTGATTTGGAAAGATAAGCGGCCCAGAGATCGGGACGCCGTTCCTTCGTGGTTGCCTCTCTTTGCGCCTGCCGCCACTTCGCCGCCTTTTTATGGTCGCCGGAGAGCAGCACTTCGGGGATGTCGAGGCCCTCGAACGTCCGCGGTCTTGTGAACTGCGGCTGCTCCAGGAGTCCATCCTCAAAGCTCTCATTATCGAGACTGGCCGATGCGCCGAGAACCCCCGGAATAAGCCGCACCACCGCCTCGATCGTCACCATCGCCGCCGCTTCCCCGCCCGCAAGGACGGCATCGCCGACGCTGATTTCCTCGAACCCGCGGCTGTCGAGCACCCGCTGGTCCACCCCCTCGAACCGGCCGCACAGGACAATCAGCCCTGGGCGTATGGCCCATTCCTTGACCTTCGCCTGCGTCAGGGGCCTGCCGCGTGCGCTCATATAGACGAGAGGGCGATCGTTAAGCTCTATCGAATCAAGAGCTTGTGCGATCACATCCGCCTTGAGGACCTGTCCGGGGCCACCGCCCGCGGGGGTATCGTCAAGAAAGCCGCGCTTATCGCTTGAAAAATTGCGAATGTCCAGTGTTTCCAAGGCCCAGCGCTGAGATTCTTTCCACGCCGTGCCGATGAGCGACACGCCGAGCGGCCCCGGAAAAGCTTCCGGAAACATGGTCAGGACGGTGACTTGATAGGGCTTGGGATCGGACATTGTGATTACGGCCAGCTAAGGCCCCCACCACCATCCGTCTTCGCCTGAAGGCTACGCCGGACGGTCCCCCTCCCCGCTAGCGGGGAGGTATAGAAGGGGCAATTCCTCTTATACTCCCCCACTCGTGGGGGAGGTGGCATTGGCGAAGCCAATGACGGAGGGGGGCCTTAGCATAGAAGCCCCAGGGCGCAAAGCGTCACTTGCCTGTGCGCCGCCCCAGTTCGTTTTTCGTGGCACTCCAGGTCGCCACGCAATAGGGCGTGAAATAGTTCAGGAAGACATGCGCCCAGGCGACCGGCAGGCCGTGCAGGACGTTTTCACCCTGATTGATGATATTGAGGATCGTGCCGATGACCAGAGACACCTTCACGGCATTGACAGCGATACGCCGGCTGAATGCTGTTTGCCAGAATTCACGCATTCATTACCCCAAAGGAAGCAAGAAACCCCACCACCCCGCCTTCGGCGCGGTCCCCCTCCCCGGCAAGCCGGGGAGGTACAAAAGGATATTACCGCTTGAGGCGCAGGGTCAAGCCCACCGTGCGCGGCTGGCCGAGGAAGGCCTTATAGCTGCCGGACTGGAAGGGCGCCGAGAAGGCGACTTGATAGTAGAGTTTATCGGTCAGGTTCTGGCCCCACAGTTCCAGCGTCCAGCTCTCATCCGGCGCGCCGATGCTGAGGCGGCCGTTATAGAGCGTGTAGGCCGGCTGCACCTTGATCGGCGAGAGATCGGAGCCGGTATTGTAGTCGCTGTTATACTTGGCGCTGAAGGTGGCGGCGAAGCGGTAGCCGCCGAAGTCATGGCTGTAATCCAGCCCATAGACGCCCGACCAGCGCGGCGCGAAGGAGGCCGTGCCATTGGCCAGCAGCGGCACACCCGGCACCGCTTCCGGGCCGAAGACCGCCTCGTCATAGGTCAGGCCGGCATTCAGCCTGAAATCGCCGACCAGATAGCGGCTTTCGACCTCTATGCCCTGGCTTTCCAGATGCGGTACAGAGTTGACGACGAAATTGGTGCCCAGGAAGGTATTAAGCTGGAAGTTGCGGAAGCTTTCATCGAAGGCCGCCACATCGAGCGCCAGACGCTTCGACAGGAACCGGCCCTTGAAGCCGATCTCGACCGATTGCGAGGTTTCGCGCCGGAAGGACGAATCCGTATCAGCCGTGAAATCGGCATTCTGCTCACGGTCGAGATTGAAACCCGCGCCCTTCCAGCCTGTTGAATAGGACGCATAGGTCATGACGGCCGGCGTCGCCTGCCATTTCAGCTTGATCGAGCCGGTCGTGGCGTCGTCGCTGTTTTTCTGCGTCAGGGTCAGGTCGTTGAAGGCGGGGTTGGACCACGGCTGGCAGATGGTGCCCTGCGAGGCCGTGGCGCGGGCGCAGGCAATGCCGCCGTCGCTGTTGGTATAGGCCGAGGTCAGGCGCTTGGTCTGGTGGTTATAGCGCAGGCCGCCGAGCAGCGAGACGGTATCGCTGATGAACCATTCGGCATGGCCGAAGACCGCCGTATTGCGTTCGCGCTGGCGGTAAGTGTCGTGATTGCCCTCGCCTGGCGCGAAGGATTGTCCCACCGGCAGGCCGGTCAGTTCGGACACGCGGTCGATATTGGCGCCGGCGCTGAGCAGCAAACCGAGGTAGGACTCGTAATCAGCGCCGTAAAGCGTTTCGTCGTGGCGCGTCAGGTCTTCCGAATTGGCGTAGAGGCCGGCCATCCACTCGAACCGCTCGGTCTTGCCGTTCAGGCGGATTTCCTGTGACCAGGTATCGATCCGGTTGCCGAAACCGCCGTCGGGATCGCGGTAATAGATATCGGCGCTGGAGAAATCGGCGTCATAGCCATTGGTGTGGTCCCAGTGGCGGTAGGCCGTGATCGAGGTGAGCTGGAGATTATTGGCCAGGCGGATATCCCATTGTGCGGAAAGTCCGGAATCGACCAGTTTCTGGGCCGTCGAACGGTTGGACCAGGCTTCGCGGCCCTTCGGATCGACCACGGAGGCCGTGCCGTCATCGGCGGCCAGTTGATCGACATAGCCGCGCGTGCCGCCGATGGCGATGGCGGTACCGACGCAGCAGTTTTCGTCGCGCCTGGTATAGTCGCCGATGATGCGCAGGCGCGACCAGCCATTTCCGTCATAGAGCAGTTGCCCGCGCGCCGACCAGTAGTTCTGGTCGCCGTCTTCGGTTTGGGTGCGCGGCCCGTCGCCGGTATGAACCTTGTATTGCCCGTCGCGCTGGCGCTTCACCAGCGAAAGCGAGCCGGCCCATTTATCGGCCAGCTTGCCGGTGATGTAACCGGCGGCGCCGAGCGTGCCCGTATCGCCGGCGGTCAGTTCCAGCGACGAATAAGGGGTGAAGGAGGGCAGCTTGCTGACCACCTGGATCACCCCGGCTGAGGCGCCCTTGCCGTAGATATCCGATTGCGGACCTTTCAGGATTTCAACACGATCGAGCACGCCCAGATCGCTCATCGCCGTGGCGGTGCGGGCGCGCGACACGCCGTCGATCACCACGCCGACCGAGGAGTCGAGGCCGGGATTATCGCCCACCGTGCCGACCCCGCGCAGGCGCGCCGTGGTCTGGGCCTCATTGGCGGTCGAGGTAATCAGCAGGGAAGGTGTCAGGGTTTGCATGTCCCTCAGGTCATGCGCGCCGGCCTTTTCCATCTGGTCGCCGGAAACCACCGACATGGCGATCGGCGCGCGGCTCAAAGGCTCGGCCTTCTTTTGCGCGGTGACAATCACCTCGGTAGGCCCGGACTCTTGTTGTGCCTCTTGCGAGAATGCGGGAAAACTCAGGCCCGCCAGCAGGACACCGGCAAGCGCCGTGCCCGTCAGCAGACGGCACGATAATGTTGAAATCATATTTGGCCTCTTTTGGTAGCCCCATTTTTGGGGTCTATTGCCCTGCCGCCCTAGGCCTGTTGCTGTGACTTCGCAAGTGCATAAAAAGTATACGCGGAAAATCTTTACGCTAGGTAAGCTTGCAAGACCTTACATACAAGGGAATCGTCGTTTAAGCGAAAAAGACGGTTTTCCGCGACTGTTGTCCGGAAAGGACAGTCTTGTTACCGAACGCGCGCTTGCCGAAACGCGGTTGAAACCGGTCCCATCCGGTAAATCTCTCTTACGCGAATGGATAAAGCCCTTTAAGACGGTGGCTGTGAAATTCGTGATTCCCAATGAGGTTCATCCAAATGGCTTTTCCTGTTCCCTATGTCGCGGCCGCTGACCGCTATACCAAGATGCCCTATCGCCGTTGCGGCCGGTCCGGGCTGAAACTGCCGGCGATCAGCCTGGGCCTGTGGCAGAATTTCGGCGGCACCGATGTCTTCGAGACGGGCCGCGCCATCCTGCAATACGCCTTCGATCGGGGCGTCACCCATTTCGACCTGGCCAATAATTACGGCCCGCCCTACGGCTCCGCGGAAGAAAATTTCGGCCGCGTCATGGCCACCGATTTCAAGGCGCACCGCGATGAACTGGTGATCTCGACCAAGGCCGGCTGGGACATGTGGCCCGGTCCCTACGGTGATGTCGGCGGCTCGCGCAAATACCTGATCGCCAGTTGCGACCAGAGTCTGAAGCGCATGGGCCTTGAGTATGTCGATATCTTCTACTCGCACCGTGTCGATCCGGAAACCCCGCTGGAAGAAACCATGGGCGCGCTGGCCACGCTGCATCGTCAGGGCAAGGCGCTCTATGTCGGCATTTCGTCCTATTCGCCGGAACTGACCCGGAAGGCCGCCGCCATTCTGAAAAGCGAGGGCGTGCCGCTGCTGATTCATCAGCCCTCCTATTCGATGCTCAACCGCTGGATAGAGGAAGGCCTGCTCGATACCCTGGCTGAATTGGGCACCGGCTGCATCGCCTTTTCACCATTGGCGCAAGGGCTGCTGTCGAACAAATATGTCAACGGCGTACCGGCCGATGCCCGCGCCGCCAAGGCCGGGTCTTTCAATCAACGCCTGATCACCGAGGACAATATCCGCCGCATCAAGGCGCTGAACGAGATCGCGCAAAAGCGCGGCCAGACCCTGGCGCAGATGGCTATCGCCTGGGTGCTGCGTGATCCGCGCGTCACCTCGGCCTTGGTGGGGGCGCGCACGGTCGAGCAGCTGGCCGATACGCTGAAATCGCTGGAAAACCTGGCCTTCAGCGATCAGGAACTGGCCGATATCGACACCTACGCCACCGAAGGCGGCATCGACCTGTGGAAGGTGTCTTCGACCCTTTAGTCCGTGCCATCGCCTGATTATTGCGACGCCTGCCGTCATCCGGACGGCGGGCGTTTGTGTCTGTGATGAAAGCGCCACATATATAAAAATCGTCGCACATATAAAATAACCGTGTTGTGGTTCGGTCTGTTCGATTGTATGACAAATGGGCCTGCCCAAGTCAGTGACGCGCCGATAACGTCTGCTGATTTGGTAGCGCTAACATATAATGATGAGCAGGACTCATACAGCGGGAATGGGAGATATCATTGAATTCGTTGAATAAAGCGGCGGCCGGCAAGGCCAGGATTTCGTGGGCGGCCGGCCTTCTGACTCTGGTCTTTATTGCCGGCTGTGGCGGAGGCGGCAGCAGCAGCGCCGGCAGTTCTGGCGGCGGTTCTTCCAGTTCGTCGAGTTCAAGCGCTTCAAGTTCCAGTTCATCCAGTTCCGGTTCTTCGTCTTCCAGTGCTTCATCTTCCAGTTCTTCTGGCAGTGGCAGCCTGACCGCCGCGACCGCGCTTCAGGAAATGTCGCCCGGCTGGAACCTCGGCAATACGCTGGAAGCCATCGGTGGCGGTACGGCGCCCTTTACGGTGTCGCAGGAAACGGCCTGGGGCAATCCGGCGGCGACGCAGGCCCTGATGAACACCGTCAAGGCGGCAGGCTTCAAGAGCGTGCGCATTCCGGTCGCCTGGAGCGAATATGCCGATGGCGGCAACACCATCAATGCCGCCTGGATGGCGCGCGTCACCGAGGTGGTGACCTATGCCCGCAACGCCGGCCTTTATGTTGTCATCAATGTCCATTGGGACGGCGGCTGGATGCAGCCGACCTATGCCGACCAGACGGCGGTCAATGCCAAGCTGACCAAATTCTGGACCCAGATCGCCAACAATTTCAAAAGCTTTGACGATCACCTGCTGTTCGCCGGCACTAATGAGGTCATGGTCACTAATGTCTATAGTGCCCCGACTACGGAAAACTGCGCGGTGCAGAACAGCTTCAACCAGACCTTCGTCGACGCCGTGCGCGCCACCGGCGGCAATAACGCCAGCCGATATCTGGTCGTGCAGGGCTACAATACGAACATCGACTATACGGTGGCCTGCAATGCGACCCTGCCGACCGATACGGCGGCCAACCGGCTGATGATGGAAGTCCATTACTACGATCCGTATAATTTTACCCTCAATACCGCCAGCGGCATCTGGCAGTGGGGATCGATCGCCACCGACGCCGCCGCCACTGAAACCTGGGCCAATGAGGCCTATACCGACACCCAGTTCCAGAAGATGAAGACTACCTTCATCGACAAGGGGGTGCCGGTGATCCTGGGTGAATATGCGGCCAGCCTGCGCACCGAATACGATGCGCCGGGCAAATACCGTACCTTCTGGGATGAATACATCACCCGCTCCGCTTACCAGCACGGTATCGTGCCGATGTACTGGGATAACGGCCCGATAACCAACCACAGCTCCGGACTTTTCGATCGTGCGGCGGCCACTCAGGCCTTCCCCGACACCATCACCGCCATCGTTGACGCGGGAAACTGAAGCCACCGGCCATGCTTTAATTTTGCTCAACTGTCGGGCGATATTTGATCGCCCGACAAATCTACACTGATTTGATATGGTATTGGCCGTAACTGACGGACTCATCCCAAAGCCCATATCATGTCGAAATTCCGCACCCCTGACGTTCCCGCGCCGGCGCCCCTGATCTGGTACGCCCGCTGCCCAACCCTGACCGCCCTGGGGCTGATCGCCAACCGCGGCGTTTTGCAGCGTGAGTTTCTGCGTGAGACGGTTCACCTTGTCTCGGTGCGTGAGAATTCGACTCCCGGCGTCAGGCAGGGCCATCTTGATCACAGCCTGCCCAACCTGATCCGCGAAGCCGACGCCGCCACGGCCCTGTGGGCGCATGGCCTGAACGCGCGGTCGCGCCTGCTCGCCATCGGCCAGACATATCATTCGATCAGCGTCGTCACGCGCTCCGGCCAGCCGATCAACGGTCTGCGTGATCTGATCGGTCGCCGGCTCGGCCTGATCAAGGAAGCCGGTAATTTCTCGCCGGCGCAGGTGCGGTCCCTGCGCGCCTGGGAGACGGTGCTCTCGGTCGCCGGTATCGCCAAGTCCGATATCGAATTCGTGCCGGTGGTGGCCGATCATCCCAGCGTGCCTTTCGGCGACGTGGCGCGGCGCGAGGTCGAGGCCCTGCTGGGCGGGCAAAGCGATGTCGCTCTCCTGTTCGGCGCCAAGGGGCTGGAACTGGCGCGCTCGGCGCATCTGAAAGAGGTCCACCGCTTTACGGCGGAAGATATCCGCACGGAGGGCCGCCTTTCCGGGTTGGTCGAATTGCGCGCCGTCACGGTCGATCAGGTCCTGCTGGAAGGCCGCGCGGATATCGTCACACGGATCTTGCGGAACCTGCTCGAAGCCGGCCGGTGGGCGCAGGCCTTCCCGAAGGAGGCGCTGAAACAGGCGGCCATCGAGGGCAAGGTCGAGATCGAGGATGCGGAAACGGCCTATGGCGCCCGACTGGCGGAAGGCGCGGACATCGGCCTGGAGCCGGAGCGGCTGGCGGCGCTGGAAAGCCTGTCCGATTGGCTGAAAGGCCGCCATCTCCTGCCGGAATCGCACCAAATCGCACAGTGGGCCGAACCGGGTGTGTTGCAGGCAGCGAAAGAGAATTTGCGAGTGGTGGCCTGAGGTTCTTATCCCTTCCTCTTGCCCGCGCAAATCAAGGCCCGAAGGTCTCCCCGCCTTCGGGCTTTTTCATGTTATGAAGAGGTGATTCCGGAGCGCCCCATGAACCCTGTCCTTGCCGATCTGCCTGTCAGTATTTTCGAGATCATGTCTCTGGAGGCGAAGGCGCGCGGTGCGGTCAATCTGGGACAGGGATTCCCCGAAGTGGACGGCTTCCCGGAGGTGCGTGAAGCCGCGGCGCGGGCGCTGATGGACCAATCCAACCAGTACGCCCCGATGCGCGGCTTGCCGGTTCTGCGACAAGCGGTGGCGGATTTTTACCAGCGGCGGCAGGGTCTGGAACCCGATCCCGATACGCAGGTGCTGATTACTTCCGGCGCTACCGAAGCCATCTGCGCCACACTCTTTGCCATGATTACACCGGGCGACGAGGTGGTGGTGTTCGAGCCGATGTATGACGCCTATGTGCCGCTGATCCGGCGCGCCGGCGGCATCCCGCGCATCATTCAGCTCGATCCGCCGCATTGGCGATTCACGGATGACGACCTGAAAGCCGTCTTCAACGACCGGACGAGACTGGTCCTGATCACCACGCCGAACAATCCGACCACCCATTGCTTCACGCCCGAACAACTGACCTTGCTGGGTGATTATTGCGAGCGCTTCGGTGCTTATGTGATGAGCGACGAGGTGTGGGAAGAGGTGGTTTTCGACAGCCGCCATGTCAGTGTTTTGCATATTCCCGGCCTGGCGCGGCGGTCGATCAAGATCGGTTCGGCGGGCAAGATATTTTCCCTGACCGGCTGGAAGGTCGGCTTCGTGGTTGCTGAAAAAGCGCTGATCGACATTGTGAGCCGGGCGCACCAGTTCATCACCTTTTCCACGCCGCCGGCCTTGCAACATGCCGTGGCCTATGGACTGGATTTACCGCAGGCGCGATTCGATGCGGCGCGCGAAGACCTGAGAGGACAGCGCGACTATTTCAGCGGATTGCTGACGAAAGGCGGTTTCAAACTGTTGCCTGCCGAAGGCACCTATTTCCTCAATATCGACCTGCGGGCATCGGGGATAGACCGTTCCGGGCTGGATTTCGCCTATGATCTCGTTCGCCATCACGGCCTTGCCACGATTCCACTCCAGGCCTTTTGCGAAACAGGGCGTGACCTGCCGGTTCTGCGCCTGTGTTTCGCCAAGTCACGCGAAAGCCTGGCAAAGGGAGCAGTTGCTTTGATCAATCATTGATTTTGAAAAATCCTTAACAAAAGCAATGTTGAATCTTAACCACGTCCATCGATCAACGCTTTCAGAGCGGCCAGAATCGAGGCGCGGTCCCTAGCGGTCTGCTTGCCAAGCCCGCCCTGATTCGCCAGTGGGATATGGGCCACCGGGTCGCCGCCGGTCTGAAAGATGTAATGGTCGAACATGGCTTTCCAGTAGGCCTTGTCCGCCGGGGAAAGGTCCTTGAGCGCCAGCAGGGCCGCCAGGAAGGGGGCTGTCGGATTCCCAGCGGTCGGGGCGCTGTTGCCCCACCAGTAATTGACCAGCACATTGAAGGGCGTCAGCGACTGGACATGGTGCCACCAGTATTTCGGCACATAGAGCGCGTCGCCCGGTTCCAGTTCGGCCACGGTCGCCGTTTTCAGCGCATCGGCAAACTTCGGGAAACGCTCGAAATCCGGGTCTTCCAGGCTGGCCAGCGAAATGGCGCGGCCCGAAGGCGTATGATCCATCGGCCCGATATAGAGGTTGACCACCTGCTCCGGTGGAAACAGGGTAAAGCGGCGGCGTCCGGCCACCACGCAGGCCAGGTTGTGGTCGTTGTCGTTATGCGTCTGGGCGCGGGTGGCGTTGCTGATCCAGATGCGCGGCTGAATGGCCGGCGGCAGGAGCGGACACGGATTTTCGGACACAAATCGCGGCAGATACTCCGGGATGACCGTTGACTGGATATAGGTGTAGGGCGGATTCGGATGTTCCAGTGCGGCCAGTATCTGGTCGATGCCGGCGGATATCGATTTCGAGCGCCTGTTGAAGTTGAAATCGTGCATGTCCGGGCCATAGGCGAAGCGGCCCTGCACGGTGTGATTGGCTTCCAGAACGGTGGTCGGGCGGCCGTTATCCATCGCTTTCAGATACCGCGCTGCCGATTCGGCTCCCGCCAGACCTTGCGCGACCGCCGGCCATTTCGCCACCAGCCCCCGCATCAGGACCGGTTTGCCCGCCGGCAGGATGGTCCGGGCGAAGACCTCCGGCGTGACATGTGTTGCCACATCCACATCGGGAAGACCGTCGATGGCCGGTATTTTTGACATAACTGCGAGACTCTGATCGGATTGAAACGGTCGGATTTCGACGCGGCCGGCAGGGAATATCCGGCGTTTCAGTGGTAAGACAAGCCCTGGATGATGGCAAGGGTGGCGAGACGAAAGAGTACCAAAAAAATACCAATCCCCCGGAATTTGCCGCAATAGACCTGAAATATAGTCTTTACCAAGCCTTAATTGAGGCAACAGTGATATGTTTCCATATTATGGCATGATATATGTAATATAAATGGCGCCTGGATTTTTTGGTAAACCAAAAATCGCAACACCCTCATAAAAAATGATTTAAAATCAATGTATTAATTTTGCTCCTCTGCGTGGGGCGTGGATGGGATGGTTGTGTGTGGCAAATATCATGTAGCAACATTGCCAACATATTGAGCTTTACAGGTGGATTTTAAGCATATTGTGAGCGCTATCATGTGTGGCATTCGTGCCATTGTCCGGCCAGATTGTGGCTAAACCATCATATTGGTGCTGGAAATTCCTGTCGTGTTTAGATAACAAATAAAGACGAAATAATTAATCAGGTCGAGAAGCGCCCAGAGGCTACCCGGAAAATTAAAGATACGCGGCGAAAAGGCCTGGTAAAAATTTTGACCATAATGTCAAAAAAACCGGGATCGTAATACAGGCGCCAGAGCGTACGAAATTGCCGATCCGGTTATCCTCTTCATTATTCAGGGCGTTTCGCTTCGGCGGGTTTGCTGTTTTGTAATGGCCCCTGCGCAGCCGGTACTCGGACCGGCCGTTCAGGGCATAACACGTCTCACCGGCAGGATCTCGGACCTGCCGTCAAGGACTACCAGGGAGAAGAAAGCATGAGAAGTTCAAGAGATAAGGCCCTGTCGGCGCTTACTCTGTTAAAGGGCGGCGTGTCCGCAGTCGCGTTGACCGCGATGGCGGCCACCCTGATGACGCCCGCGTTCGCGCAGGACGCAGCGCCCGCGAATGATGGCGCGGCTGCGGACGATGCGCAGCAGGTCGTCGTCGTCGGTGTCCGCCGTTCGCTGAAGACGGCGCAGCAAATCAAGAAAGACGCCGATACGATCGTCGATTCGATCACCTCGACCGACATCGGTTCGTTCCCGGATAAATCGGTCGCCGAAGCGCTGCAGCGCGTGGCCGGTATCACCGTCACCCGTTTCGCCGCCGCTACCGACACGGCGCACTTCTCGGCCGAACCGTCGGGCGTTCTGGTTCGCGGCCTGCAACAGGTCCGTTCGGAATTCAACGGCCGCGACGTCTTCTCCGCCAACTCCTCGCGCGGCCTGTCCTGGGGTGACGTTTCGCCCGAACTGATGGCCGGCGTCGATACCTACAAGAACCAGACTGCCGACCTGATCGAAGGCGGCATCGCCGGTTCGATCAACCTGCGCACCCGTCTGCCGTTCGATTCCAAGGGCCAGTTGATCGCCCTGTCGCTCGATGAGTCCTATGGTGATATCGCCGATAAGGCGACGCCTTCGATTTCGGGCATCTATTCCAACCGCTGGGATACATCCATCGGTGAAATCGGCATCATGGTCAATGCCGCCTATTCGGATATCGCCACCCGCTCGCAGGGCATCCAGTATGGCCGTATCGGCATCTTCTGTACTCAGCATGCTGAGCCGACAGCGCTCGATACCTGTTCCACGAACCAGTTTGGTCAACAGGATGCCGACGCGCAGCACAACTTCGCTTATATCCCCGTTTCCAGCACTATGCGCGACACCAAGTTTGATCGTCAGCGTACCGGTATTTCGGCGGCTGCCCAATGGGAAAGCAAGGACAAGAGCTTATTGGCGACCCTGCAGTTCAACACGTCGAGCTATGAGAACGAATGGCACGAGCATGGTGTCAGCACGACCTATTTCGACGTCTGGGCACAACCGCTCGGCTATCAGTTTTCTAACGGCACCGCTGCCGCTGAACTTGGCCCCGACGATCAGTTCGTTTTCAATGACCAAGGTATGTTCCAGAGCGGCTTGCTGACTTCGGCAATCGGCTGGTGGGGTGCGAATGATGCGGAATCGGCACTGGTTGCGCAAAATGATCAGGGTCAAGCCATGGTCACTGCCTGTTATGGCTGGAACGGTTGCGAACCGAACCGTCGTGGGGCCGGTTTCGGCACGATCACGCGCTATAATCATAACGAAGAAACGACGACTGACACCTCGTTCAATCTGCGCTGGATTATCAGCGACAAACTGCGCGCTAATTTCGATGTGCAGTATGTCGATGCTGATGTCACCAACTATGATATCGAAGTCGATATAAATTCGTTTGCTAACGTCTTCCTTGACGGTACCGGTGATTACCCGAAGACGGTTCTTTCTGATCCGCTCAATGTCAATCAATCGGCGGGCGGCCTGACCAATCCGAATAACTATTACTACAACTCGGTTATGGATCACACCGAAGATTCGCATGGTAAGGAACTGGCTACGCGTTTCGATCTGCAATACGCCATGGATGAAGGCTGGATAGATACGATCAAGGTCGGTGTCCGTTATGCCGACCGTGAGCAGAAGGTTAACTGGTCCACCTATAATTGGAAGAACATCTCCAATACCTATAGCCAGAATGCCGATACTTGGAATATCGATACGCCGCTGCGTACCGGTAGCCCGCTCTACCATGTCGAAGATTTCGGCTCGGACTTCATGCATCAGAGCGATCTGATCAATCAGCATCAATTCGTCTTCTTCAATTATGATACGCTTGAAAGTCGTCAAAAGCTTTCGCAGGCGATGAGTCAGGCCTCGACCGGTATTGGTTCCTGGGTGCCCATTTGTGATCGTACGAACGAAGATCCGGGTAGCTGTTACACATCTGCTGAACGGATGGACATCGAAGAAGAGACTTACGCCGGTTACCTGCAAATCAAGTTCGGCGGTAATGACAAGACCCTCTTTGGCAAGGCCATTACCGGTAATGCCGGTGTTCGCTGGGTGCAGACGAACATCACCTCTAAGGGTGGTGGTGTTATGTTCCCTGTGCCGTTTGAGTACAATCAAAGTAACTGTGATACTGTGACGGCTGATCTTACGGCTCTTCAACTGGCTGAAGCCGCAGCAAATGGTACGTATCCGGTCTTTGCGCCCTGCGTGGTCAAGCACTCGGTTGATGATGTTGCTTTCCGTGACGGCGCTATTGCCAGTGATCCGCAGTTCCCGGCGGTCGTGAACACGACTCACATCAATTGGCTACCGTCATTCAATGCCAAGTTGCAACTGGATGATACTTGGTTGATGCGCTTCGCCTACTCGCGCGCCATGTCACGGCCGGATATGGGCTACCTGCGTAACTATTTCTATGTGCAGGGATCGGCGCTGGCGTCACAGGATTTGTATATTGGTAATCCAGATGTGATTTTGGGCACTAATACTGCTTTTAATCATGATGTAGATGACGCCAATCCGACGCCAACCAATTGCGCTGTTGATACGGCTTGTAGCTATACCGGCTTCCGTTATACGGCGTCTTCCGGTAACCCCTACCTTAAGGCGACGACAGCAGATCAGTTCGATCTGACCTTTGAAAATTACTTCGCTTCTGTCGGTTCGTTCTCGTTTGACCTGTTCTATAAGAAGTTCTACGATTATATCCAGAATGGTACGCGTCAGACGGTTACGCTCACACACAATGGTGTGACGCGCGATGTCTTGGTTACCGGTCCAGTCAATGCTGATGGTGCCAGCCTTAAAGGCTTTGAAGTATCGTATCAACGTTACTTCGATTTCCTGCCTTCGCCGTTTGATGGTTTGGGTATCCAAGCCAATTACACCAAAATCAAGAATACAGGTGTGAAGAACACGGGCCTCGGCTCGACCTCTGCCGGCGGTACGGGCGGGCTTGGTTCGGCGGGTGGTGGTATTAACTCGCAATATGACAATATCACCGTCAATCGCCTCGAAGGTTTGTCGGACGACTCGTACAACATCATCGGCATGTACGAAAAAGGCCCTTGGGCTTTACGCGCCGCCTATAACTGGCGCTCGAAGTTCCTGGTCACGGCCGCTGACTGCTGCGTCGGTTTCCCGATCTGGCAAAAGGGCATCGGCTATCTCGATGCGTCGGTCCGTTATCGCGTGAACGACAATATCGAACTGTCCGTGCAAGGCTCGAACCTGCTGGATTCCGATACGGTCCTCCTGCAACAGGTCGATAACCGTGGCACGCTTCTGCCGAACGCCTGGTTCAAGAACGACAAGCGCGTTCAGGTCGGCGTTCGCCTGAAATACTAAAAAAGACCCTCGACAAGGGGGGGCAATGGGGGAACGCGCCGTGGGGCAACCCGCGGCGCGTTTTTCTTTGCGGGAACAGGCAAAGGGGCTTGCACACGCTGCTTCGCCGTGCATGCTGAGGACTGCAAATCACGAGTGCCGTGCGGATAAGCGGCAGCGGGCAGGAAAACCATGAATTCACCTTTGAGAGTCGTAATCCTGGGCGGGGGCACCTCCGGCTGGATGTGCGCGGCGGCCTTGAGCGGCGTGCTGAAACTGGGACAAAAGGACAGCCTGCTGGATGTGCGCCTGGTCGAATCGGCGGAAATCGGTACGGTCGGGGTCGGTGAGGCCACTCTGCCGCAGATCAAGGATTTCAACGATTATCTCGGCATCAATGAAGCCGAATTCATGCGCAAAACCAAGGCGACCTTCAAGCTGGGCATCGAGTTCCGCGACTGGGGCAAGCTGGGCAACAATTATCAGCACCCCTTCGGCGCCTTCGGCATGCCCATGGCCGGCGTCGAATTCCAACATCACTGGATCCGCGCGCATGCGATGGGCAAGGCGGCGCCACTGGAAGCCTATTCCTATGCCATCCAGGCCGCCCGCCGGCAGAAGTTCGATTTTCCCTCGGAGGACAAACAGTCGATCAAATCGACCTTTTCCTACGCCTATCATTTCGACGCCGGGCTGTACGCCGCGTTCCTGCGTGAATTTTCCGAGGCGCGCGGGTTGATCCGCACCGAAGGCAAGGTGAAAAATGTTACGCTGCATAGCGACAGTGGTGATATCCGCAGTCTCGTTCTGGAGTCGGGTGAGGAAATCGAAGGCGATCTGTTCATCGATTGCTCAGGCTTTCGCGGGCTGCTGATCGAAGAACAGTTGATGGCCGGATGGGACGACTGGGCGCAATGGCTACCGTGTGACCGCGCCCTGGCGGTGCCGACCGAACGCACCGCCGATTTCCACTCCTACACCCGCTCGACAGCGCTTTCCGCCGGCTGGCAGTGGCGTATCCCGCTTCAGCATCGCGCGGGCAACGGTTATTGCTATTCCAGCGCTTTTGTCAGTGACGATGAGGCGCACAAGACCCTGCTCTCCAACCTCGATGGCGCCGCGCTGGCCGAGCCGAAAATGCTGCGCTTCCGGGCCGGCCGCCGCCGGAAATCATGGTATCACAACTGTTTGACCATCGGTCTGTCGAGCGGTTTCCTGGAGCCGCTGGAATCGACCAGCATCTATCTGGTGCAGATCGCCATCACGACCTTTCTCCAGCTCCTGCCTTCCGGCAAAACCATCGAGCCGAAACTGGCGGCGGAATTCAACCGCCTGATCGACAAGGAATATGAGCGTGTGCGCGATTTCTTGATCCTGCACTATTACGCCAATACGCGCACCGATTCCGCCCTGTGGGAATATGCGCGCCACATGTCCGTGCCCGACAGCCTCAAGGACACGATCGAACAGTATCGCCATCGCGGCCGTGTCCCCAATTACAAGGACGGCCTGTTCTCGCCGCCGTCCTGGCTGGCGGTGCTGAACGGCCAGGATATCACGGCCGCCGGTTATGACCGCATGGCCGATAATATGGATGCGGCCACGCTGGTCGAAAAACTGGAAACCATGCAAAACCGCATCCGGGCCGGTGTCGACGCCATGCCTGATCATGCCGGCTTCGTTGACGATTATTGCTTCGTACCGCCGGCGAAGGCCATGATGAGCGAGGGAGCGGCGAAATGATCGAACCGAATAGGGGGCCGGATACGGGGCTGGATATGCGTCAGGTCCGCAAGGTCGTCATTGTGGGCCGTGATGTCGCGGCCTGGTTGACGGCGAATGCGCTGGTCCGTGCACTGGGCGGCACCGGCCTCAGGATCGAGGTCGCTGAACTGCCGGGATTGCTGCGGCCGCAGGACACGCTGGCGAGCCTGCCGATGCTGGAAAATTTCCACCGGTTGCTCGATTTCGATGAGTATGGCCTGCTCAAGGCGACCGCCGGTGTCTATTCGCTGGGGCAGAGCTTCGTCAATTTTTCCAACAGCGCGCCGCCGTTCTTTCATCCCTATGGCAGTCATGGCGGATCGATCAACCATGTGGCTTTCATGCCGTTCTGGATCAAGGCGCGGCAGGCGGGGCTGAATGTGGCGCTTGAGGAGTTTTCCCTGACGGCGGCGGCGGCCAAACAAGGGCGCTTCTTTATCCCGACCAGCGATATGAGCGCATATGGCCGGCTGGATTATGCCTATCACCTCAAGGCTCGGCCCTATGTGCAGTTCCTGAAGGCGCAGGCCCTGCGGCGCGGTGTCGAGGTTCAGCCCGTCCGCCTGTTCGATATCCGGCGCGATGCCGGAACGGGCCATGTCACCACCCTGGTCAGCGGAGATGGCCGTGAGATCAGCGGTGATCTGTTCATTGATGCGAGCGGGCCGGAAAGCCTGCTGCTGGGCGAAGGCCTGGGCGCCGGTTTTGAAAGCTGGTCGCAATGGTTCCCCGGCAATCGCGTGCTGACGGTATCGGGCGAACGGCTGCGCAATTTGCCCGCCTATTCGCAAGTGCGCGCCCTGACCGCCGGCTGCCTCCACCTGACGCCGGTTCAGGATATGACCGGCCTGCAATACGTCTACAGCGATGCGCACATGAGCGATCAGGAAGCGTTGGAAGCCACCGCCCTGATCGCGGGCCTGCGCCTCCAGCCTGATGCGGTTGTGTCGCCCCTGAAGCCCGGCCACCGCCGGCAGGCCTGGGTGGGCAATTGCATCGCCGTGGGCGAGGCGGCGGGCAGTTTCGATTCGATCGATAATGTTGGCCTGCACGCGCTCCAGACCGGACTGGCCCATCTGATCGACCTGTTTCCGGTGTCGGCGGACAGCCGTCTGGAGGCCAAAGAATATAACGCCCGGATGCAACAGGCTTTTGAGCGCATCCGCGATTACCAGATCGCCCATTACAAGCTCAACCGTATAGACAATGAACCTTTCTGGGATCGCCTGCGCGCGATGGAAATCCCCGATACGCTGGCCTATAAGATCGAGCTGTTCAAGGCGCGCGGCATGGTTCCGCTTTATGAGGAAGAGGTTTTCGTGGCCGATGACTGGCTGGCGCTTTTCACCGGCCATGGCCTGATGCCGCGCAGTTACGATCCGATGGCCGACATGACGCCGGATGAGGAAGCCATCCGCCACTTCCAGAACATACTGGGCGTCATAAGACAGACCGTCGAAAAGATGAGTTCCCACGATGCGATCATCGCCCGCAATCTATCGGGAAGTCTGGCGAAAACAGTATAGAAAAATGACCTGCGCCGGGGGCAGGAATGTATGGATAAAATGATTAAACGCGTCGTCGTCGTTGGTGGCGGAACCGCCGGATGGATGACTGCCAGCGCCCTGTCGAAAGTGTTGGGCACGCAAAACCACACGATTACACTGGTCGAATCGGCGGAGATCGGTACGGTCGGGGTCGGCGAGGCGACCATCCCGCAAATCCGGCTGTTCAACGATCTGCTGGGGCTGGATGAGGACGATTTCGTCCGCAGGACCAATGGCACGTTCAAGCTCGGCATCCGTTTCGTCAACTGGCGAAAAGACGGCCAGTCCTATATCCATCCGTTCGGCCTTTACGGCACGGACATGGACGGCATCGAGTTCCATCACTTCATGCTGCGGCAGGCGGCCATGGGCGGCAGTCAGGATTATGGCCGTTATAATGCCGAGATCATGGCCATCCGCGAGGGCCGGTTCGGGCGGGCGAAAGCCGATGCGTCGGGATTGCCGCGCATGAACTACGCTTTCCAGTTCGACGCCAGCCTCTATGCCGTCTTCCTGCGGGATTACGCCGAAACGCGCGGCGTCGTGCGCCGCGAAGGCCGGATCGTGCGGGTGCATCAGGCGGCCGAATCCGGTGATGTCACCGCCGTGGAACTGCAAAGCGGCGAGCGTATCGAAGGGGATCTGTTTATCGATTGTTCGGGGTTCCGCGGGTTGTTGATCGAAGAGACGCTGAAAACCGGTTATGACGACTGGAGCCAGTGGCTGCCATGCAATCGCGCCGCCGCCGTACCGACGGAAAAGGCCGAAGGCCCGATAGAGGTCTATACGCGTTCGACGGCGCGCGAATCCGGCTGGCAATGGCATATTCCATTGCAGCACCGCACGGGTAATGGCTATGTCTTCTCCAGCGAGTTCATCAGCGAGGACGAGGCGGTGACCAAACTGCTGTCACGCCTCGAAGGCAAGCCGCTGAAAGATCCGAAGGTGCTGCGCTTCGTCACCGGCCGCCGCCGCAAGTCATGGAGCCATAATGTGCTGGCCTTCGGCCTGTCCTCCGGCTTTCTCGAACCGCTGGAATCGACCTCCATCCATCTGGTTCAGGTCGGCATCGCCAAGCTCTTGGCCATGTTCCCCAAAAACGGCATCCAGCCGGCCGTGGTCGAGCAGTACAACCGGGAAATGTCGGCGGAATATACCAATATCAAGGACTTCCTGATCGCCCACTATCACGTGACCGAGCGCGACGAGACGCCCTTCTGGCGATATTGCCGCAATATGCGCATTCCCGACGAACTGAAGGCGCGGCTGGAGCTTTTTGAAAGCGTCGGCCAGTCGGCGGTGCGCAATACCGACCTGTTCAAGGAGGTCAGCTGGTTCTCGCTGATGGTTGGGCAGGGGCGGCCGCCGCGTGACTATCACCCGATCGCCGACCTGATTTCGGAAGAGGAACTGAAACAACGCCTGGCGCAGGTGCGGTCACGGGTTCAGACGCGTGTCGATGGCTTGATCAGCCATGACGCTTTTATCGAGAAACATTGCAAGGCGGCGGTTTAGAACGGATCGATATTCAGCGTATTTCCGACGATTCCCCATAGGAAAGGGGCGGTTGCTGAATGTCGATCCGGCCTAGACCGTCAGCGCGATTTCCAGCTTGGCCAGGCCTTCATCGACAATCTCATCAGAGGCCGTCAGCGGGGCGAGCAGGCGGATGGTATTGGCGTAGACCCCGCAGGACAACAGGATCAGGCCGTTTTCCTGCGCCTTCATGCAGACGGTCTTGGCCGTCGCCGCATCCGGCGCTTGGCTGCCGCGTTCGCTGACGATATCGAAGGCGATCATGGCGCCCAGGCCGCGAATGGCGGCGATGGGAACAATATCGTTGCGGCCGGCCAGGGCTTCGAGCCGTGCCTTCAGCTTGGCGCCTTGGGCGTTGGCGGCATCGAGCAGCTTTTCCGTCTCGATCACCTCCAGCACGGCCAATGCAGCGGCGCAGGCCACCGGATTGCCGCCATAGGTGCCGCCGAGGCCGCCTGTGACTGGCGCGTCCATCACTTCGGCGCGGCCGACCACACCGGATAACGGATAACCGCCGGCCAGCGACTTGGCCATGGTCATCAGGTCCGGCTTCACGTCGTAGTTTTCCATGGCGAATAGCTTGCCGGTGCGCCCGAAGCCGGTCTGAACCTCGTCGGCGATCAGCAGAATGCCGTGGGCGTCGCACGTTTTCCGCAAGGCGTGCATCAGCTCCGGCGGGGTGATCAGGAAGCCGCCTTCGCCCTGAACCGGCTCGATGATGATGGCCGCCACGGCGTCCGGCGCGATATCGGCCTTGAAGAGATAATCGAGCATTTTCAGCGTGTCTTCGCTGTCGATGCCGTGCCCTTCCACCGGGAAGGGCAGGTGGTAGATGCCGGGCTGCTGCGGGCCGAGGTCTTTCTTGTAGGGCACCACCTTGCCGGTGAGGGCCGAGGTCAGGGCGGTGCGGCCATGGAAGCCGCCGGTAAAGGCGATGACGCCCTCGCGTTTCGTATAACTGCGGGCGATCTTGACGGCGTTTTCCACCGCTTCGGCGCCGGTGGTGAAGAAGGCGCACTTGGCCGGGCCGTCGATCGGCGCCAGGGCGTTCAGCTTTTCGGCGAGCGCGATGTAGCTTTCATAGGGCACGACCTGGAAGGCGGTGTGGGTGAAGGCGTCCATCTGTTTTAGCGCGGCGGCCTGTACCTTCGGGTGGCGGTGGCCGGTATTGAGCACGGCGATGCCGCCGGCGAAATCGATGAAGCGGTTGCCGTCAGCGTCCCATAGCTCGGCGTTTTCAGCGCGGCCGGCATAGAGCGTGGTGGCGTGGCCAATGCCGCGGGCGACGGCGGCGGTGCGGCGGGCGGCGAGATCGGCATTGTGTGACATGACAGGCTCCGGCAATCAGGTTGGACGGAGATTACATATTGTGATCACAATTTGCCAGAGTCTTTTTAGGACGGGTGTTTACTGGCTCTTGACCATCGGCGCGGTTTCCGGGCAGCCGGTTTGCGTGCAGACGCCCTGATCCGACCAGGCGATCAGCCGCACCACCATGTCGCCCGGTTCGGTGCGCGGATCGGTGGCGAGGGAAAGCACATGACCGTCCGAAGGCGCGGTGATGGTGGCGATCGTTTCGCCGAAGGGATTGCTGACGGTTGCCACCACGTCGCCTTTTTTCACATCATCCTTCAGTTTCACTCTCACCGTGGTCCAGCCGCCGCGCGGGCTGTCGATATCGGTGACGACATTGCCGACGAAGGGGGCGGGATCGCTCAGATCGGGCTTGCCCGCCAGCATCCCCTTGCCGATCATGACATTGCGGATGCCGCGCGTGGCGCGGGCGATCATGGCGGCGTCGAATGTTTCCGGTCCGCCCAGTTCATAGGTCACCGCCGGAATGCCCGCCGGATTGAGCATGTTCTCGACCGTGCCCTCGACGCCGGCGTCCATGCCGATCACGTCGGGGCGCAGCAGGTCGGCGATCTGACGGGCCGCGCCGGTCTGGGCGAAAACATAGCCGGGATAGGCGCCGCCGCGTGATTGCGTATGCAGGTCGATGGCGAAATCGGCATTCCCGATGAAAATCTGATTCCACAGGCGGTTTGCGTAACGCGACGCCGGTCCGCCTTCGGAACTGCCCGGCATGGCGCGGTTGAGGTTTTCGCCATTGGTGCCGATTTCGTCGGCGGTGAAGCCGCGCGTCGAATGCAGCAGGCCGGGCGTATTCAACCCCGGCACGGCCACAACTACGCCGGAAAGTGTTTTCGGATCGATCTCCCGCGCCAGATGCTGCAGAACGGAGATGCCGTTCAGTTCATCGCCGTGAATGCCGGCGGTGATCAGCAGCCTTGGCCCCGGTTTCGCCCCTTTCACCACCACAACCGGCACATACCAGCCCTGTCCGATGGCGGTATCCGCGACACGGAAATAAAGCTTCGTCATCGCGCCTGAGGGCAGGTCAGACACATCCAGTTTATCAATCACCGCCGCGCCGTCCATCTTGTCGCCGGTATAGACGGTCTGTGCCATGGCCGGGGCGGACAGGGCCAGCAGGGCGGCGGCTATGGCGGTCAGGCGTTTCATGCGGGAGTCCTTGAGCGGTTTGCCCTAGTCTTAGCCCTTTTCAGACGCGCCGCAAGGTATCCGTTTAGCGGGCCGCCTCGAACGCTTTGACGATCTGATATTGCGCCAGCCGGATATCCAGTTCGGCGGCGCGATCGACCTTACCGTCGTCATGCAGCCGCAGGTCGGTCAGTTTGCGCTGGGTGTCGTTATCGAAGGCGGCCAGCAGTTGCAGCAGTTCCGGCTTGCTCAGCGCCTGGGCCTGAACGAGGGCGTTCATGCGGATCACCTTGTCCTCAAGCTCGGTCTGGGCCACGGCGGCAATGGCGGCCAGCCGGTATTTGTCGGAATCCGACAGCTTGGAAAAATCGATGTGGCGGGACACTTCCTCGATGATCAGCTTCATATGCTGGGTGGCGATAAAGTTGCGGATCAGGGCGTCGGTGCCATCGATGCGGTAAACGGCGCGCACCAGGGTGATGCGCTCCTCCAGAGCCGGATCGGTCGCCGGCGTGGCGGCGTAGGTGGCGGCGCTTTCGGCTGTTGTCCGGTCAGGCGATGTCCTGAAAGCGGCCAGCACGGCTGTGGCGGCTTCGTGGTCGAAATTGACCGGGGCCGGCACGGCGGGCGCCACACCCTGGCCGGCGGCCAGGCCATAAGTGATGGCCGCCGTGCCAGAATTCGGTGCGCCGAGATCGAGAATGGCCAGCATGCCCCTGGTCCTGGCCTTCGGGGCCACGGGCGCGGTTTCATCGGCCGCCGTGGCGCTTTCCGCCGTGGCCACGACCGGGCTGAGCGGTGCGGCGGTGGACTGGGCCAATTGCTCGGGTGTCAGGCTGTTCATGGTCTGCATGACGGCGCGATCGATCTCGCCCTGTGTTTGCGTCGGCGTCCGCACGGGCGTGGCCGGTGTCTGGCTGAGATAGGCCTGCAACTGGGTGGATTGATTGAAGGTCAGGGCGGTCTGCGCGCAAACCGGAATGGCGGGCAGGGCGAACAGCGCGATCACACCGATCCACACCCGTTTAAACGACACAGACACCAAGACCATCCCCCCAATTTAAGTACGTTTAGCTCGCCTGCGATTCCGTAAAGGTTTTGATGATCCTGATCACGGCGTCGACCATATAGGTCTGGACCTCGTTCGCCGAGGCGTCCTGCTGCATGAACTTGGCGGCGTTGTACTTGGCGGCGGCGATCGATGAATTGGCGGTGATCAGTTGCTGGATCTCATCCGAACTGAAGGCGGGGGCCTGGGCCTCGGCGATGCTCTCGATCAGGTTGTCCTGAGTGTCCGACAGGATTCTGTCGGCGATCTGGTTGTAACGCGCATCCTGCTCCGGCGTAAGCGTGGTCAGTCCGGCACGGTCGATGACGATCAGGCGTGTGGCGGTCTTGGTATTGGCGATCACCTGGCGGACATTGCGTGAAACGCCGTTCAGTTCCATCAACTGCTTGTAAAGCGAGATCTTTTCCTGAACATGGGCGGTTTCGGCGGCGTCGTTGAGTTGCGCCACGGCGCTGACGGCCACATCGCCGGCGGCGAGGGCATACTGATTGGAGGGCGCGGCGGCGACGATTTCCTGCGCGGCGCACGGCAGGGCCGCAACGCTCAATACACCCGCGCTCAATGCGCCTGTGACCGCCAGAACCCTGATCTTACGCCCAAACATGGCACCCCTCCGCCAAACCTTCGGTTAACCATGAAGACTAACGCTATCCACAGGTTCTGGCAATGGAGAATCCCCGGCAGGGGAATCTATCCGCCGCCGGGTGTGGCTTCCGCGCCTTAAACCAGCGCGCCGTGGCAATGTTTGAATTTATTTCCCGAACCGCAGGGGCAGAGGCCATTGCGCGATGTCTGTTCCCAGCCGGCGGGCAGGGCCGAAACCGGCAGGGCGGCGCGCTGTTGCGGCGTCAGGTCGTCGGTGAGCCGGGGGCTGCGTTCATTATGGCCGGTCAGCGGATCGAGATGGACCTCTTCAAACTGGCGCCGACGTTGCGGGGCGAACGGCATCGGATCGGTTTCCGCCAATTGTTCCGGCGGCGCCTCGAAGCGGATTTCCATGGTCATCAGCCAGCGCGTGACCGAGTGGCGCAGGTTCACCAGCAAAGTCTCGAACAGGGTGAAGGCCTCGGTCTTGTATTCGTTCAGCGGGTCGCGCTGGCCGTAACCGCGCAGGCCGATGACGGCGCGCAGGTGGTCGAGGTGCATCAGATGCTCGCGCCACTGCATGTCGATCATCTGGAGCAGGAACTGCTTTTCCAGCGCCTTCATCTGGTCGTCGCCGAGCAGACGGAGGCGCTCCTCCATCTTCTCTTCGGCCAGCTTCTGGATGCGTTCCTCGAATTCCTCGTTGGCGATGCCTTCTTCCTGCGCCCACTCTTCCAGCGGCAGGTCGAGGCCGGTCAGGTTGAGGATGGCTTCCTTCAGTTCCGGAATTTCCCACTTTTCGGCATAGGCCTTGGGCGGCATGTGGCGCTCGACCAGATCGTGAATCGTATCGGTGCGGAATTCGCCGATCAGTTCGCTGAGATCGTCGGAATCCATGAAGTCCTGGCGCTGCTCGAAGACGGCCTTACGCTGGTCGTTGACCACATCATCACATTTCAGCAGGTTCTTGCGGATTTCGTAGTTGCGCTGTTCCACGCGCTTCTGCGCCGTGGCAATGGCGCCATTGAGCAGCTTGTGCGTAATGGCCTCGCCTTCCTCGACGCCGAGCGACTTCATCATCGAATTGAGACGGTCGCCGGCGAAGATGCGCATCAGGTCGTCTTCGCAGGAGAGGAAGAATTTCGAGCGGCCGGGGTCGCCCTGGCGGCCGGTCCGGCCGCGAAGCTGGTTGTCGATACGGCGGCTTTCGTGGCGCTCGGTGCCGAGCACGAACAGACCGCCGGCGGCCAGCGCCTTTTCTTTCAGGTCGGCGACCTGACTCTCGATTTCGGTTTTTTTGGCCAGAATCTGCTCGGCGGAAACGGCGTTGCCGGCGGCATCCTGCTCGGCCAGCCATTTCTGCACGCGCATATCGACATTGCCGCCGAGCTGAATATCGGTGCCGCGGCCGGCCATGTTGGTGGCGATGGTCACCGAACCGGGCACGCCGGCATCGGCGATGATGTCGCCTTCCTGCTCGTGGAAGCGCGCGTTCAGCACGCTGTGCGGAATGCCCTTGCCGGATTTATAAACGATGTCATAAGCCTCTTCGCCGGCCTTCAGGATATCCTTCTTGTCGGCATTGGCGAAGTTCGAGCGAAGCGTCCGCGACTGCTCGACCTTATATTTGTAATCGTTCAGGAACTTCGACAATTCGTCGGATTTCTCGATCGAAGCCGTGCCCACCAGGATCGGCTGGCCCTTGACGTAGCAATAGGCGACCTGGGCGGCGATGGCGGCGTATTTTTCCTTTTCGGTGCGATACACCTCGTCATCGTCATCGACCCGCTTGATCGGGCGGTTGGTCGGGATTTCAAGCACGTCCATCTTGTAGATGTCACCGAATTCCTGCGCTTCGGTGGCGGCGGTCCCGGTCATGCCCGAAAGCTTTTCGTACATGCGGAAATAGTTCTGGATCGTCACCGAGGCCAGAGTCTGGTTTTCCGGCTGGATTTCGACATGTTCCTTGGCTTCGATCGCCTGGTGCAGGCCTTCGCTAAGCCTGCGGCCGGTCATCATGCGGCCGGTGAATTCGTCGATCAGGACCACTTCGCCGTCCTTGACGATATAGTCCTTGTTCAGCGTGTAGAGCGTATTGGCGCGCAAAGCTTGATTGGCATGATGGACCAGCGAGATATTGATCGGGTCGTAAAGCCCGGCGGAATCCTCGGCCAGGTGGCCGCCGGCCTCCAGCATTTCCTCAAGGCGTTCGGAACCGAGTTCGGAGAGCAGGACCTGGCGCTGCTTCTCATCCAGTTCAAAGGTGTCCGGGTCCTTGATCAGTTCGAGGATGGTGGTGTTGAGAATTTTGTAAAGCTCGGAACGGTCCTCGGTCGGGCCGGAAATGATCAGCGGCGTGCGGGCTTCGTCGATCAGGATCGAGTCGACTTCATCGACGATGGCGAAGTTGTGGCCGCGCTGGACCATTTCATTGCGGCTGTAGGCCAGGTTGTCGCGCAGGTAGTCGAAGCCGAATTCGTTATTGGTGCCGTAGGTGACGTCGGCATTATAGGCCTGCTTGCGTTGCCCTTGCGACAGACCGTTGACGATGACGCCGGTGGACAGGCCGAGGAAACGATAGACGCGGCCCATGAAATCGGCGTCGCGCTTGGCGAGATAGTCGTTGACCGTGATCAGGTGGACGCCCTTGCCGGAGAGGGCGTTGAGATAGACCGGCGCGGTGGCCACCAGGGTCTTGCCTTCACCGGTGCGCATTTCGGCGATGCCGCCCTTGTGCAGGATCATGCCGCCGACGAGCTGGACATCGTAATGGCGCTGTCCGATCGAGCGCCAGGCGGCTTCGCGCACCACGGCGAAGGCTTCGTCCATCAGCGAATCGAGC
>Ga0153956_1000332_pt1 | contig 56474 bp, 48 predicted proteins | sample TSFL040MetaG_FD_104704 | JGI IMG/M metagenome (GOLD analysis project Ga0153956, IMG submission 104704) | Attine ant fungus gardens microbial communities from Florida, USA - TSFL040 MetaG | ecosystem: Host-associated > Fungi > Mycelium > Unclassified | place: USA: Florida, Wekiwa Springs...
CATCGCCGCCCATCACCCCGACGAGATTGAGCAGCAGCCCGAACGTCACCGGCAACGTCTCGGCGGGCGGCGGGCCGTTGTGGATGTGATGCACCGGATTGCCCAGCCGCTGCTCGACCGGCTGGCTCGCGTAATTGCCCCGGAATTGCCAGTAATCGTCCACCGCGCGCGGGATCAGGCCAAGGTGGAGCGACTTTGCCTTTTTAGGCTCGCGGTAGATGTAGAAGGCGAGGCTCTCGTCGGGGCCGTAGGTCAGCCATTCCTCGATCGACAGGCCGTTGCCCTTCGACTTGGAGATCTTCTCGCCCTTGGCGTCGAGAAACAGCTCGTAGATCAGCCCTTCGGGCTTACGGCCGCCGAGGATCTGCGCGATCTTGCCGCCGAGGATCGCCGAATCGATCAGGTCCTTGCCGTGCATCTCGTAATCGACGCCGAGCGCCGCCCAGCGCATGCCCCAATCGGGCTTCCATTGCAGCTTGGCCTTGCCGCCGAGGATCGATTGCTCGACGACGCTGCCGTCCTCGTCGGTGAAGCGGATCAGCCCAGCATCGGCATCGATCACCTCGACCGGCACCTGCAGCACGATCCCGGAAGTCGGACTGATCGGCAGCACCGGCGAATACGTCGCCTGCCGTTCGGCGCGGAGCGTCGGCAGCATGACGGCCATGATCGCGTCGTAGTTGCGCAGCACGTCCTTCAGCTTCGCGTCGAAGCGGCCGCCGGCATAATAGTCCGTCGACGAGGCGAATTCATACTCGAACCCGAAGCGATCAAGGAATGCGCGCAGCATCGCATTGTTGTGCGCGGCGAAGCTGTCGTGGCAGCCGAACGGATCGGGAATCCGCGTCAGCGGGCGGCCGAGATGCTGGCGCAGCATCTCCCGATTGGGAACGTTGTCCGGCACCTTGCGCAGCCCGTCCATGTCGTCCGAAAAGGCGATCAGCCGCGTCGGCAGGCCGGTCATCGCCTCATAGGCATGGCGCACCATCGTCGTGCGCAGCACTTCCTGGAACGTGCCGATATGCGGCAGGCCCGAGGGGCCGTAGCCGGTTTCGAACAGCATCGGCGATCCGTCCGGCTTGCCGTTGGGCCAGCGCTTCAGCAGCTTGCGCGCTTCCTCATAGGGCCAGGCCTTGGAGTCGAGCGCGGCGGCGCGCAGGTCGGAAGGATCGATGCTCATGATGTTCGCGCTCCTAACGAAGAGCGCCGCGTATCGCCAGTAGCGCGGCCATCGCTTATCTGTTTCTCTTTCGTTCTCGCGCGGCTATCGCGGTGACGATGTCCGCGCCGCTGCCCTATCCCGCGCTCCATGCCAGCCACGGCGGGATATGGATCGCGACCGGCGAGGAGACGCGTGCGATCGGGCGCGGCGAGGCGATCCGGATCGCTGCCGACACGCCGGTGATCCTGCTCAATGCGCCGCTCGCCGCGCAGCGGCTGGGCTATGCCGATCTATCGGGGCTCGACCTGCTCGAGCTGTTCGCCTTTCTCTGCCCGGCCCGCTTCATGGTGCCGACGCCGCGCGGGCTGGCGCGCGCCACCGGGCTGGACATGCCGGAGAGCGATGCCGAGGTCGCGCCGTTCCTGCGCGATGCGGCGGCCGCCCTGCTTTCGATGGCGGATGCTGACTGGCCCGAGCGCGAGGGCGCATGGACCGGATTGCAGTCGCTGTTCCGGCTACGCTGGCCTTGGGCGCCGGCGCTGATCGATCGCATTGCCAAGCCCGAAAGGGCCGAGCGGTGGTTGTTCACCAAGCTTCCCGAATGGACCGAAGCCGCGCCGCGCCCTGCCCCCCGCAGTATTTCCATCGCGCCGGACGCGGCGCTGGAACGGCTGGCGATGCTGACCGGCAGCGCCGCCGAGGAGCGTCCCGGACAACGGGCCTACGCGCAGGCGGCGCTCGACGCCTTCGCGCCGCGGATGATGCGCGATTCGCCCAATATGGTGCTGGCCGAAGCGGGGACGGGGATCGGCAAGACTTTGGGCTATCTCGCGTCCGCCTCGCTCTGGGCCGATCAGGCCGGCGGCGCGGTATGGGTATCGACCTTCACCAAGGCGTTGCAGCGCCAGCTCGGCCACGAGACGACGCGGCTGTTCCCCGATCCGAACGAGCGCAAGGCGAAGGTCGTCACGCGCAAGGGGCGCGAGAATTATCTCTGCCTGCTCAATCTCGAAGATGCCTTGCAGGGCGGGTTCGCCGGGCGCGCCGCGATCCTCGCGCAGCTCGTCGCGCGCTGGGCCGCCTATAGCGCCGACGGCGACATGATCGGCGGGGACCTGCCCGGCTGGCTGACCACCCTGTTTCGCCGCAACGGCGCCACCGCGCTGACCGACCGGCGCGGCGAGTGCGTCTATGCCGGCTGCCCGCACTACCGGAAATGCTTCATCGAGCGGGCTGCGCGAGCGAGCGCCGAGGCGGATATCGTGATCGCCAATCATGCTTTGGTGATGGTCAACGCCGCGCGCGGCCGCGAGCTGGCGACGCGCCCGACACGCTATGTGTTCGACGAGGGGCATCACATCTTCGACGCGGCCGATGCGATGTTCGCCACGGCCTTGACCGGGCAGGAGACGATCGAGCTCAGGCGCTGGATCCTTGGCCCTGAATCGGGTTCGCGCGGGCGACGGCGCGGGCTTGCCGCGCGGCTCTCGGATGTCGCCAGCTATGACGAGGCGGGCGGTCGCGCGATCGGCGACGCGGTCGAGGCGGCGCGCGCGCTGGCCAGCGACGGCTGGCTGCAGCGGCTTGCCGAGGGCCAACCGTTCGGGCCGGTCGAGGCGTTGCTCGCGGCGGTCCGCGGGCTTGCCTATGCGCGCGCCGAGAAAGCGGAGGATGCGGGGTACGGCCTCGAAACCGAACTTGCCGAGCCTTCGCCCGAACTGATCGAGGCGGCGGCGCCCGCGGCCGAAGCGCTCGACCAGCTGGTCCGTCCGCTCGTCGTGCTCGGGCGGCGGCTGGAGGCAGTGCTCGCCGAAGCGCCCGACTGGATGGACGGGCAGGCGCGGGCGCGGATCGAGGGTGCGATCGCCTCGCTAGGTTGGCGCGCGGAGACCGTCGCGGCGTGGCTGTCGCTGCTGGCGCGGATCGGGGGCCCGGCGACGCCCGATTTCGTCGACTGGCTCGCGGTCGACCGGATCGAGGGGCGCGAATTCGATATCGGGCTGCATCGCCACTGGCTCGATCCCTCGCGGCCTTTCGCCGAAACGGTGCTCAAGCCCGCGCATGGCGCGCTGGTCACATCCGCGACGCTCAGGGGCGGCGGCGATTGGGACGTGGCGGAGGCGCGCAGCGGTGCGCATCATCTCGAGCGCCCGGCGGCGCATTTCGAGGCGGCGAGCCCGTTCGATTATGCCGCGGCGTCGGAAGTGCTGATCGTCACCGACGTGAAGCGCGGTGACGTCGCCGCGCTCGCCAACGCCTATGCCCGGCTGATCGCGGCGGCGGGCGGCGGCACGCTCGGGCTGTTCACAGCGATCCGGCGCTTGCGCGGCGTCCATGCCCGGATCGCCGACCGGCTCGCGCGCGACGGGCTGCCGCTCTACGCGCAGCATGTCGATCCGATCGATACCGGTACCTTGGTCGATATCTTTCGCGACGATCCGCATGCCAGCCTGCTCGGCACCGATGCGCTGCGCGACGGCGTCGACGTGCCGGGCGAATCGCTCCGGCAAGTGATCATGGAGGGCGTGCCCTGGCCCAAGCCGACCGTGCTGCATGCCGCGCGGCGGCTCGACGGCGGCGGCAGCGCCTATGACGACCGCATCGTGCGTGCGCGGCTGGCGCAGGCATTCGGCCGGCTGATTCGCCGCGCGGGGGATCGCGGCGCGTTCGTCCTGCTGTCCGGCGCCATGCCGTCAAGGCTCCTCACCGCCTTTCCAGAGGGCGTACCCGTGGCGCGCGTGACGCTCGACGAGGCGGTTTTGCGCATCCAGCGTCTTTCCACCGGCGCGCGGCTGGGGCATGAGGCGCGCGAGCAGGCCTGAAGGGAGAGCCCGGTGAAGACGCTGACGCTGCTGCGCCACGCCAAGTCGGGAATGGGCGATGCGGGCCTGCGCGATTTCGACCGGCCGCTGAACGCCAAGGGCGCGCGTGCCGCCGAAGCGGTCGGCCGCTATCTCCGCAGCGAACGGATCGGCTTCGATCGGGTGATCGCCTCGCCCGCCGTCCGTGTGACCGAGACGCTCGACCATGTCGCGCGCGGCTATGGCGAGACGCTGGCACCGCACTGGGACCGGCGGCTCTATCTCGCCTCGGCCACGGCCCTGCTCGAGGCGGTGCACGAACTGTCCGGCGACGTCGAGCGCGTGCTGCTCGTCGGCCATAATCCCGGGCTGGAGGGTTTCGTGCTCGCTCTCGTGCCGGATAAAGCCGCCGGGCTGCGCGACGCCGTTGAAATCAAGTTTCCCACTGCCAGCTTGGCCGAGATGCGCTTCGCGGGCGAGAGCTGGGACGCGGTGCGCCACGGTACGGCGGAACTGATCCGCTTCGTGCGGCCGCGCGATCTCGACCCTTCGCTCGGCCCTGACGTGGACTAAGGCTTTTCGAGCTTCGCCTTCAGCCCGGCGAGCGCCCCGAACGGCCCGGCCTCGTCTTCGCTGAGCACCCCGGCCGCGCGCAGCGCCGCCTCGGCGTTCGGCCCGCGCGGATAGGGATCGAGCGCCAGCGCGACCGTCTCCGCCGCCGCCTCGCCCAGATCGATCGCCGCGCCCGCATAGAAGATCGTGTCCATGTCGCTTTCGCCGAGCTCGATCTCCTCGGGCTCGGGCGTGCCGTCTTCGAGGAAGCGGATCGCCACCTCCTCGTCGATCGTCGCGGGGAGCGGATCGCCGGTGATCGCGCACGCCTGGGTGAGCACAGCCTCCACCCGGCCGCGCGCGATGATCCCCGCCGCCTCGCGCCGCACGACGAATTGCGCTTCGAGCCGGTCGATCCCGATCAGGTCGAATCGCTTCGAGAGCGCGGCACGCTCTTCCGGATCGGCGGCGATCTCGACGCGGTGATCCGCCTCGCCGACCGTATCGATGCGCAGAGGCCGGGAAAATTCCGCTTTGGTCATTCCGGCAGGCTTCCCGCCAACAGCGCATCGATGGCGACCGGTTGCAGCGCCGCGTTCAACTTGACCAGCGTCTCGCGTACATGCGCCAGCGCCGCCGCGCCCGGCGCTTCGCCGCGATAGAGGTTGCGCACCAGCGCCGGGCCGATATCACTGGCGGCAAGGCCGTCGCGATAGGCGCCAAGCCGTCCGCCGAGCATCCCCATCATCTTGCCGATATGCTTGCCGACGACGATGTCGCCGATGCCGATCTGACGCAACTGCCCGTCCATATCGTCGATGAACGCCTCGGTCAGACGCGCCGCAGGCTCGGCGCCCTCGGGTGCCTGCTCCAGCCGCAGCAACACCAGCGACAGGATCGCGGCGACCATGTCGAAGCGCCCATCGACCGTGTCGGGAACGGCACCGGCGAGGTACCAATGCGTCTGGCGCGCGCGCGCGACGATCGCGTCGTAGAGCGGCCGCGCCGCCTCGGGCCTCGCCCCCATCAGCCTCGCCAGAAATCCCATATTGCGCGTATCCGTCCGTTCCTGAAGCGGCCCGCCCTTGTTTGGCCGCGATCGTCCGCATATTGAGGCGATCGGCCCGCGATGCAATGCGCGGGTCTGGCGTGCCCTTGCGCCCGACGGAGAGTATGATGCGCGTAATGTCCACCCGTCTCGTTCTGGCCGCGGCGCTGGGCGCTGCAGCCGTGGCGGTCGGCGCCTGCACCCCGCTCAAGGGCCATCAGGGCTATGTCGTCGATGCCGATCTGGTGAACTCGGTCCAGCCCGGGGTCGACAACCGCCAGTCGGTGCTGGCGACGCTCGGCAAGCCCAGCTTCACCAGCCAGTTCAACCAGGGCGACTGGTATTACATCGCGCGCGACACGCGGAACTTCAATTACAACAATCCGCGCGTTTCGGCGCAGATCACGCTGCGCGTGAGCTTCGATCCGGCGGGCAATGTCACCGCGATCACGCGCACCGGCATGGAGCAGATCGCCAAGGTCGATCCGTACAAGAAGACCACGCCGACGCTCGGCAAGAAGCGCGGCCTGCTCGAGGATCTGTTCGGCAATATCGGCTCGGTCAGCGCCGGCGGTGCCGGCGCGCCCAATCCGGATCAGGGCGGCGGACGCGATACGCCCTGATGGGTTTCCGGCCGATCCGGCACCTTTCATTTTCCTGACCATCGCATTCCCGCGCGATTCAGCGGCCGGGCGGTTTCCCGCCCCGGGGTTCGGCCGCGCCGCATAGAAACGCGCCGGCGCGGCCGGTGCCGTGTACCAACAGGGCACGGTCCCGAAGGGGAGGGACCAAGGCGGCAAACGCATGTCGCGCGATTTTGTTCTGCGTGCGTATTGATTCGCGCGTCAGCGGATCGTGAAGAGCACCTGATCGACCACGCGGCCGCCGAGATCGACGAGGCGCAGCCGGTGCGCGCCGGGCCCCGCCATGATCAACGGATGCGCATCGGCCGCACCGATATCGCGCTGGTCGAGCATCAGATGATGCGCGGTCGCTGCGCCCGAGACTTCCACCGCGAGCCGCTGGCGATCGCCGGGAATGTCGGGATCGACCGCATAGATGCTGCCGGTCACCGGATTGACGATGCGCGGCCGCCGCGCCTCGGCCGGCGCGTCGGCGATCAGCGACTGGGCGGTGCCCGCGAGGAAATATTCGCGCCGCGGCTGCTCGATGCCCCCCCCGAAGCGGATATCGCGCGCTTCGATCCCTTGCGGTTGCACCATCGGTTCACTGGGCAGGCCTTCGTTCAACGCCAGCATCACGTCGCGCCACACCGGCGCCGCGCCACTGGTGCCCGAGACGACGCGCATCGGGTCGCCCTCGGCATTCCCGACCCACACGCCGACCGTGTAGCGGCGGGTGAAGCCGATGCACCAATTGTCGCGCATGGCTTTCGAGGTGCCGGTCTTCACTGCTGCCCAGAACGACAGGCGCAGCGCCGAATCGAGCCCGAACGTCGTTGCGCGGGCATTGGCGTCGGCCATGATGTCGGCGACGATCCATGCGGCCTGCGGCGTGGTGATCGCGCGCGGCGTTTCGCGCGGATCGCTCGCGGTCAGCCGGAGCGGCGCCCAGCGTCCGGCATTGGCGAGGCTGCGATAAGCGTTGGCCTGCTCGAGCAAGGTGACTTCGGCCGAACCCAGCGCCAGCGAATAGCCGTAATAATCGCCGTCCTCCACCAGTCCGCGATAGCCGGTGTCCCAGAGGCGGTCGCGGAACGTGCCGACGCCGACCAGCAGCAAGGTGCGCACGGCGGGCACGTTGAGCGAACTCGCCAGCGCCGAGCGCGCCGAGACGGGGCCCTTGAACCCCTTGTCGTAATTCTGGGGAACGTAGAGGCCCGAGGCGGTGTCGAGCTGCACCGGCGAATCGTCGAGGATGGAGGCGGGGGTGAGATAGCCCTTCTCGATCGCCTCGGCGTAAAGGAACGGCTTCAGCGTCGATCCCGCCTGGCGATAGCTGTTCGCGCCGTCCACCGCGGGCGCGGTGGAGGCGCCGCCGATGCCGCCGACATAGGCCAATACGTCGCCGGTGGCGTTGTCCACCACAACCAACGCGCCGTCCCGTGCGCGCGTCGCGCCCATGCCCTGCAATTCGCGGCGCAGCGCCAGGATCGCGATCTTCTGGATGCGCATGTCGAGCGTGGTGGAGATCTTCAGCCCGGGCTTGGTCAGCAGCCGGTCGGCGAGGTGCGGCGCGAGCCCCGGATCGAGCGCGAGGCTGCGCGCCGGGCCCATCATCGACGCCGCCTCGCCCGCGAAGCGGCTGCAGTCGCGCTCGTGCGCCAAGGCGCAGGCGCGCCGCGCGACGCTATCCTGATTGGCTTGCGGATCGGGCAGGAGCGCGGCGAGCAGCAGCGAATCGTCGCGGCTGAGCGCGGCCGGCGTCTTGCCGAACAGGCCGAGCGCCGCGGCGCCCACGCCTTGGGCCTCGCCGCGAAAGCCGGCGAGGTTGAGATAGCCTTCGAGAATCTCGTCGCGCGACCAGGAGCCGGCGAGTGCCCAGGCGGCGCGGATTTGGCGCAGCTTGTCGAGCGGCCCGCGCGAACCCGGCGCGGCGAGGCCGGGAGCAAGGAAGGCGGCGACCTGCATCGCCAGCGTGCTCGCCCCGCGCGAGCGGTGGCCCTGCAGCCGGTCGCGCAGTGCGCCGCCGAGCGCGAGCAGATCGACGCCGCCGTGATAGCGGAAACGGTGATCCTCGGCGGCGATCAGCGTGTCCTGCGTGACGGGGGCGATTGCCGACAGCGGCGTCCAGGCGAGCCGCCGCGCGGAGAAATTGACGCGCGAGCTGTCGATCAGCTGGCCGTTGCGATCGTAGAGCCATGCCTCGGACGGCTGCCAGTTCGCGCGCACCTCGGCATAGCTCGGCAACGGCGGCGGAAGGGTCGCGTAGTCGGCGATGCCGAACAGCAGAGCTAGGATCAGGATGACGCCGAGCGCGAGATTGCGGCCGGTCGCCAGTCTGTCCGCTTCCCGGCGCAGGTTCGAGGGCCGGACGAACTGAGCAATGCGCTGCCATACCGGCGGCGGCCCCGCTGGTCCCTGGCCTTGACCAAGAACCAGCTGGTTCAGCCTCGAAAGAAACGCCCGAAACTTCTCCCGCATCTCACTTTTGCACGATCGTCATCGGCTGGTTGGGCACCTGCGCGCGGATCGCGGGCGAGTACATCGCCTCGACCCGCGTCGGCGGCAGGCTGAAATTACCGGCCCCGTTCAGCCGCATCAGATATTGCACCTGGAAGCGGCCACGCGGCACCCAGGCGAAGAAGCCGCGCCAGGCATCGCGGCCGCGCTCGACATAGGCCGCCTCGACACCGACCTGCACGTCCCACAGCTTTCCGTTGGTATCCTGCGCGGTGAAGTCGGTGCCGTCGCCGGCTTTCTCCTGCTGGCCAAGGATTTGCGACTGGCCGCCGAGATCGCCGATGATCGTCGCACCCGCCGGGATCGGATCGTTCACCACCACCCAGTTGCGCTCGGCCTCGGCATCGACGGTGATCGTCACCTTGAGCACGTCGCCGCGCGTGTAGCGCCCGGCCACCCGCTGCTGCACCACCGCGATGCTCTTGGTCGCCTTGTAGCCGGCGAACAGCGCCTGCTTGAGCGGTACCGCGGCCGACACCTGCACCGTCGCCCATGGCCCCGCGCCACCCGCCTGACGAAGCAGCAGCGGGCTTTGCGCCGCGGGAAGCGGGAACGACACCTGCCGCTGGTCGGCGGCGAGCGGCCAGCCGCGCGAAACCGACTTGCCGGCGAGGCTGAGCGTCGTCGTGCCGGTGATCGCGCTCGCCGGATAGAGCGCGGCGAACTTCCGCGCGGCCAGCGTGCCCCAGGCATTGGCGGTGGTGGTGTCCCAGCGCCCGTGCAACTGGCGCAGCGCCACGCCGACCATCATCTTCGGCGCGTCGTCCTGCCAGCCCGGCCGGCCGAGCGTGACGAGCACGGTCTTGATCGACGCTTCGTCGCCCGATTGCATCAACCACCAGGGCTGGTTCTGGCTGTCCGACAGATCGAGCCGCGTGCCTTCGTAGACGATCCGCTTGCGCAATTCGGCGTCCGCTTGCGCCTTGAGCGCATTGGCGTTGGCAAGCCCGGTCATGTGATCGAGCGCGGCCATGTAATCGGCCAGCCCGCCGGTCGGCATCTCGTTCACGCCCAACCCGACCTGGCCGAGCATGTTCGGCGTCGCCGCACCGGCGCGTGCCAGCGCGGCGAAGGCGGCGAGCTTGCGCAACCGCACGTCGCCATAGGTCTCGTGCCGCACGCGCCCGTCAAGCACCGCCTTCAGCCCCTCGATCATCCGCGTGCGTGGCCCTTCGGGGATCGGCAGCCCGGCCTCGGAGGTCAGCGACAGCACGTAGGAGGTGAGCGCCTCGGAACCGTCGAGGCTGTCCGACGGCCAGTAGCGCAGCAGCCCGTCCGACGCCTGATAGGTCGGGATATCGCCCGCCAGCGCCGTCCAGCCCGCCTGATCGCTCAATGCGACGATGCGGCTGAGGCGCTGCTCGAAGCAATCGTACGGATAGGCGCTCATGAAAGCACGCACGCCCGCGAGCGGCGGGGCGAGACTGTCGTCGAGCTTGATGTCGACCAGCCCGCGCCCGGGAATCGCGCCGGCTGGCGGCCCGATCGGGATCGAGGTGTTGTCGCCGACCCGCGCGAGCGTGCCCGCCCACACTTCGACCGGGATCGCCGGCACGACATCCTGCTGCACGGTGATCTGGTCGACCGCCTTGCCGTCGGCCGATTTCGCCGCGACGTGCCATTTCAGCGCGGCGAGATTCTGCGGCGCGGTCAGGTTCCAGGCGATCGGCGCGGCGCCGCCGGCGGGAATGTTCACGGTCAGCGGATGGCCGGTCGCGATGCGTGGGGACACATCGACCGTGGCGGTCACCGTCAGCGCATGATCGGAGCCGTTGTGGAGCGTGAATCCGGCGGCGTAGAAGTCGCCCGAGCGCACGAGCGTCGGCATCCCGGCGTAGATCGACAGGTCCTGCGCCGTGCGCACGTCGGTGCTGCCGCTGCCGAACAATTGGGCGCCGTCGGTGGCGATCGCGACCAGCTTGAACGACGACAGCGCGTCGTTGAGCGGCACGGGCACGCGGGCATGGCCGTTGGCGTCGAGCGTCACGCGGCCCTTCCACAAGAGCACCGGCTGGAAATTCTCGCGGTTGAGCCCCGAGGAATCGCCGCCGCCACCGCCGCCCGCCTCCACGGCTTTCTTGCCATAGTGGCGCTTGCCGACCACCTGCGTCTGCGCCGTCGAGGTCAGCACCGAGAGCGGGCGATCGCCCATCATCGCGGTCAGCACGTCCCACGAATCGTTCGGCGCGAGTTGCAGCAAGGCCTCGTCCACCGCGGCGAAGGCGACATCGGCGGTCTGCGCCGGCTTGCCGTCGGGCGTCTTCACCTGCACGTCGACCTGCGCCACGTCGCGCGCGGCGTAACGCTGGCGATCGGCCTTCACCGCGACCTGCAACTGGTGCGCTTCCCAGCCGACCTTCACCTTGGCGATGCCGAGCCGGTAGCTCGGCTTGGCGAGATCGACGAGCGCGGTCGCCTCGGGCGCCGGTTCGGGCTTCTTGGTGATGCCCAGCCACGCGCCGAGATCGCCTAGCCAGTCCCAGAACCCGCCGGTCACGCGCCCGCGCACCGCCATCACCGAGACATAGACGTCGGGCGCATAGCTGCCCGGCATCTTCACCTCGATCACGGGATCCTTGCCCGACAGCGTCGTCACATAGCTCGCCAGCACGCCCTCGCGCTCGACAGTGACGAGCGCGGTCGCCTCGCGGAACGGCATGCGCACCTGGAAGCGCGCGGTGTCGCCGGCATGATAGGCGGTCTGCTCGGGCACCACGTCCATGCGGTCGCCATTGTCGCCGCCGAACCACCATTCGTCGTCGCCCGCCAGCCACACCGAGGTGGTCGCGCGCGCGACGTTGCCGTTGGCATCGGCAGTGGTGGCAACGGCATAGACTTCACCCGACATGCCGGGATCGATCGCGCATTGCGCCAGGCCCTGCTTGTCGGTCGTCGCGGTGCAGGTCTGGGCGAGCTTGGCCGTCTTCATCTGGTTGTCGTAGGCGTAGAAGCCGCCGATCAGCCGCCGCCGCGCGGTCAGCACCTGACGGCTGTAGAGCGCGACCGAGATGCGCTGGTTGGCGATCGGCTTGCCATCGGTGTCGAGCGCGACGAAGCGCAGGCGCAGGTCGTCCTGCTTCATCAGCCAGCCGTCGGTCTTGATGCCGAGCTGCACGGCGGACTGGTAGACCGGGATGCGCCGGGTCGCGGTCAGCACCTCGCCGTTCGCGTCCTGATAATCCATCTCGACCAGCATGTCGGTCGCGGCATCGAGCGTCGGCACGGTGACGCTGGTATGCGTGGTGCCGTCGCCGCCGAGTGTCGCGGGTAGCGATTGCGTCGGCGGCAGCGGAGTCTCGCCCTCCTCGCCTTCGCCGTTCAGCGGCTTCACGCCTTCCTGGATCGCCTTCCCGCCGAAGGTGTAATTCTCATAGCCGTCGGGCGTCGTGGTTCGTGCGAAATAGCCGACGCGCAGATCGACCGGCAGGTTCGAGGCGCCGCCGCCCGAGAGATAACCGACGAACAGGTCGAGCGGCATGGTCTTCGGGCGCACCTGCGCGTCCTTCGGCCCGGTCACCGTCGCGCGCATCGTCGGGAGCTTGTATTCGTCGACCTTGAACGACTGGCCGGTATCGATCGTCTGGTCGCCGACGATCACGCTGAGGTCGTAATCGCCCATCGGCGCGCCGGCCGGCGCGGTCCATTCGGTCTCGCCGATGCCGTTGGCATCGACCTTCAGCGGGATGTCGAACTGCGTGTCCGATCCGCGGTGCGACAGGCGAAGCGTCCCGTCGAACGCCGGGGTGAGGCCGAAGCCCTGCCCCATCGGCTGGCGCACGATCTGTTTCATGTGGATCGTCTCGCCCTGGCGGACGAGCGCGCGGTCGAACACGGTATGGACGATCTCGCCCTGCGCCGAATAGCCATAGGGCAGATCGAAATCATACGGGCGGATGCCCTCGCCCCAGTCGGTCAGCGTGAAGCTGTAATCGTCGCCGCGCCGCGCCGAGACCATCAGCGCGTGGCTGCCGCCTTCGCACGACGAATAGGTTTCCGGCTCGGGCAGCCCGGCAGGGATGTACAGCCCGCCCGATGTGTCGGTCGTGCCGCGCGCGAGCAGCTTGCCGGTGCAGCTGTCGGTCACCTGCACGAACGCGCCGCCGGCGGGCTTGCCGCTGTCGAGCTCGGTCACCCAGGCGAGGCTGCGCTCGCGGCCCCATTCGAAATGCACCGCCATGTTGGTGACGAGCGCGGCGGTGGCGACGTAGCGCGGCGCCTTGCGGCCGAGCAGGGCTTCGCCCAGCACCGGGCTGGCCAGCTCGACGACATAGAAGCCGGGCTTGGCGAGGGGGATTCCGACCACCTCGAAATCCTTGCCCTTTCCGGGCAGGTCGATCTTCAGGCTGGCGCCTTTATTGCCGCCGGTCAGGATCGGCGTCGATCCCGTGTCGTTGATCGTGACGCTGTCCTTGCCCTGCTTTTCCTCGTGGCTCGCCTGATCGTCGGCATGGCCCACGGTGCGCAGCCATTCGGCGACCTGTCCGTCCGATCCGTCGACGCGCAGGCTCTGCCCGGCGACGGCGAGGTCGCGGCCCTGCAGCTGCGGCTCGACGTTGCGCACCGTCACCGGCAGCACGCCGCCTTCCTTCTGCTCGAGGATGCCGAACGGCGCGGCGAACTTCACCAAGGGCGGCGCCTCGTCGAATCGGATGTCGAGCGGGAAACGCTCGGCGTTCGACAGCACGCGGCCGCTCTCGTCCTTGATGCCTGCGGGCAATTCCAGCTTGGCAGTCGTCGCGAACGGCAGCGGCGAGGGGAAGGGGATGTCGGCGATCGTCGCCTTGGTCAGATCGCCCTTGTCGAACTTGGGCGCGATCGCCTTGCCGTCGGGCGTGGTGATGCGGATCGCCTGCGCCTGGCTCATCGCGATCGGCGCGCTGAAGCGCACCCAGGCCTTCTCGACCGGCGAGCAGCCCGCCTGCGGATTGACGCGGCTGCATTCGAAGCGCGCGGTGAAGGGCTTGCGCACGGTGTAGTCGAAACGCTGGCCGGCACCGGCGGTCTTGCCGCCCGCGCCGGCGATGTTCGCGCCCCACACCAGCGCCATGTCGCGGCCGGGCGGCAGCGGGCGGCGGCATTTCAGCGCCGTGATGCCCGAATAGGCCTTGGCGCGATCGGCGTCGCTCGCCGGAATGGCGGAGGGCAGACCGGCGCTCTCCAAAAAGTTCCGCACGTTCCAGTCGTCGGTGCCCATCTGGCCGATCAGCTTCGCGGCCAGATCCGGCGCGAGCACATCGACCGGGATCTTCTCGCCGATGCCATCGACCGCGCAATAGGCGTTGGCGGCGACCGATTGCGGCGTCGCGGGCATGTTGGGCGAAACGAGGAAGACCTGATCCTCCTCGATCTCGTCGCCATCGTTGGCGGGCAGCACGGCGCGGGCGACCGGGCCGCCGGCATCGACCTTGAACTCGGACTGGCCGGTGACCGCATAGCCCGAGACGCTCCTCAATTTTTCGCGCAGCTTGAAGTCGCAGCTGGTACCGCCCGGCAGCGGCGACTTGAACTCATAGACATAGGTCTGCTGATCGACCCAGCGCCCGTCGCCGCCGATCGCGCAGGTGACGTCGAGCGGCGAAGCGGCGCGGGGATCGCCCAAGGCGACCATCGATTCGTTGAAGCGGATGGTGAAGCGCTCGATCGCGCCGTCGCCGATCCCCGGCGTCGCCATGACGACCTGCGGGCTGGAATCGCCGAACGCCATCACCGGAGCAATCATCGCCGCAAGCAGCGCGAGACGGACGCCGAGCCTCATCCTACCCTCCCGGTTGGTACGTGCAGGCTAGCACGCTCACAGGCTTCATGCATCGTCCAAAACGGTTCCGCCAAAACCGATGTAAATTGAGTCAATTACGTATTCGACTCACGGCAGACCCACGCCAGCCGATTCGCGGGAGCAACGAATGGGTTGGGGGACCATCATCGCCGTCCTGGATTTCGCCGTGCGCGAGGCGACGCTGTTCGCCGCGTGCGGTTTCCTGCTCGGCGGCATCGACGATCTGATGGTCGATTGCGTCTATCTGCTGCGTCAGATGCGGGGGTGCGGAGAGGGCGGCGGGACGCTCGCCGATTTTCCGGTCGCCGATGCGCCCGGCCGGATCGCGGTGTTCATCGCCGCGTGGGACGAATCCGCAGTGATCGGCGCGATGCTCGAAACCGCCCTCGCGCGCTTCGACTATCCTGATTACCGGTTGTACGTCGGGGTCTATCCCAATGATCGCGCGACGATCGATGCGGTCGCCAACGTGGGCGAGCGCGATCAGCGGGTCGTGATGGTGATCGGCTGCGAGGACGGTCCGACCACCAAGGCGCAATGCCTCAATGGTGTATGGCGCGCCTTGCTGATGGACGAGGCGCAGGAGGGCCGCGAGGCCAAGGCGATCGTGCTGCACGATGCCGAAGACGTCGTGCATGCCGGCGAACTGCGCGTGTTCGATCGGCTGATCGGTCCCTATGCCGTAATCCAGCTTCCGGTCATGCCGTTGGTCGATCCGCGGGGTGCGCTGGTATCCGGGCATTATTGCGACGAATTTTCCGAATCACACGGAAAGGCGCTGGTGGTGCGCCAAGCCTTAGGGGCGGGATTGCCGCTGGCGGGGGTCGGTTGCGCGATCTCGCGCCAGACGCTTGGCCGGATCGCAAGCGCGCGCGGCGGCGTGCCGTTCGATGCCGACAGCCTGACCGAGGATTACGAACTCGGCCTGCACATCGCGCAGCTGGGCGGTCGGGGCATCCTGGCGCGCGTGCGCGAGCGGCGTGGCGGGCCGCTCGTCGCGGTGCGGGCCTATTTTCCTGCCCGGCTCGACGCGGCGGTGCGCCAGAAGGCGCGCTGGATGACCGGCATCGCCTTGGCCGGGTGGGACCGCGTCGGCTGGGCGCGGCTGTGGCAATGGCGCGAGCATTGGATGCGGATGCGCGACCGCCGTGCCTTGCTCGCGGTCGTGCTGCTCGCCACCGCCTATGTGGCACTCGTCGGCTGGGGCGTTTCGCTCGCGCTCCACGCCTTGCTCGGTGTGCCGGCGCCGCCGATCGGCGACGCGATGCGCGTGCTGTTGTGGTGCAACGGCATGTTGCTTTGCTGGCGGCTCGCGATGCGCGCTACGTTCACCGGTCGCGAATATGGATGGCGCGCAGCGTTCCTGTCGTTGCTTCGCCTGCCGGTTGCGCAGTTGATCGCGCTGCTCGCGGCGCGCCGCGCGGTAAGCCGTTATATCGGGATGCTTCGCGGGGGAGCGATCGCGTGGGAAAAGACCGCGCACGATTTCCCCGACATGGTGCAGGCGCCGGATGTCGCCTGATGCAGGGCCGTCCGCTCCGCTTTCTCGGGCTGGTGCTCGGCGGATGGATCTTGGTCCGTCTGGTGGTGCTGTGGTCTTATGCCGACGCCGCGGTGGCGATGAACGTGAGGGTGGCGGCGCGCGCGGTGGTTGTCCAGGCGGTGCCGCCGCCTTCGGCTCTTGCCGTCAGGCGATCGATGGCAAGGTATACGGCTCGATTGGCGCTGCCGAGCGTGACGGCTTCCTCCGGCATCGATGTGTCGATCGATCAGCCGGTGTTTGCCGGTTCCGCTCAACCAGTCGCACCGGCAACCGCCAGTAGGCCGCCACCGACCGGCCCGCAGGAGACGCCGATCGTCGCGGGACTACCGCCGGCCAAACCACCGCCCGCAGGCAAGCGCTGGTCCGGCAGCTTCTGGCTGGTCGCTCGCAATGGCGGAGGTGCGGGAACCGCCTTTACAGGCCCGCAGCTCGGCGGCTCGCAGGTTGGACTACGCGTCGCTTACGCCCTCGACCGGCGGCATCGCCTCGCCGTCGCCGCGCGGATCGCATCGCCACTCGGCACCGGCGAACGCGAGGCGGCGGTCGGGCTCGAATGGCAGCCGACCCGGTTGCCAGTCAGGCTCGTCGCCGAGCAGCGCTTTGCGCTCAATCAAGGACGCGGAGGTCCGACGATCGGGCTGGTCGGCGGCGTCGGCCCGGTGCCGATCGGGCCTCATCTGCTAGTCGAGGGCTATGCCCAGGCAGGTTATATCGCTCGGGATGGCCACGAGGGCGAAGCATTTGGCGACGGCGCCATCCGGCTATCACATCCGCTCGGGGATTGGGCAGGCGTCAAGCTCGATCTCGGCGCTTCCGCCTGGGGCGCGGCGCAACGCGGTGCGCGGCGGCTCGATGTCGGGCCATCGCTGGCGGCGCGGATGCGGATCGCGCACCAGCCCGTCCGCCTGTCCCTCGAATGGCGCCAGCGCGTGGCGGGCAATGCCACGCCGGCATCGGGTCCGGCGCTCAGCCTCGGCGCGGATTTCTGACGCACGGCGCTTCCTAGGCTCCGGCGAACGCGATAGGCATAGGGCGATGGACGTCTACCTGCCGATCGCCAATCTCTCGGTCAACGCACTGGTCATCGTGCTGCTCGGCGGCGCGGTGGGCCTGTTGTCGGGCATGTTCGGCGTCGGCGGCGGGTTCCTGACCACGCCGCTCCTGATCGTCTACGGCATCCCGCCGACCGTCGCCGCGGCGTCCGCCGCCAGCCAGGTCACCGGCGCGAGCGTCTCCGGCGTGTTCGCGCACCTTCGGCGTGGTGGCGTCGATTTCAAGATGGGCACCATCCTCGTCGCCGGCGGGATGATCGGTACGGTCGCGGGGGCATGGATTTTCCGGCTGCTCCAGGCGAGCGGGCAGATCGATACGGTGATCGCGGTGCTATATGTCGTGCTGCTGTTCTGGATCGGCGGACTGATGGCGCGCGAAGCGCTGCAGACGATCGGCGCCTTGCGGAGCGGAGCCCAACCGCGTGCGCGTAAAAGGCGCCACCATCCGCTCGTCGCCGCGCTGCCGCTCCGAACGCGCTTTTACCGTTCAGGCCTCTATATTTCGCCGCTCGCACCTTTGCTGCTCGGCTTCGCGACCGGCATCCTGACGATCCTGCTCGGCATCGGCGGCGGGTTCATCCTGGTCCCGGCGATGATCTATCTGCTCGGCATGGCGACGCAGGTCGTGGTCGGCACGTCCTTATTCCAGACCCTGTTCGTCACTGCGATCGCGACGATGGTGCACGCCACCACCACCAAGGCGGTGGACATTGTGCTCGCCGCGCTCCTGCTGGTCGGCTCGGTCACCGGCGCGCAACTCGGCGCGCGTGTCGCCAATTCGGTGAAGCCCGAATATCTCCGCCTCGCGCTGGCGCTGATCGTGCTGCTCGTCGGCTTCCGCATCGCGCTCGGGCTCGGTTGGCGGCCGGACGAAATCTATTCGGTCGAATTGTCGTGAGGGCACGCGCCGCGCTCGTGCTGCTCGCGCCGCTGCTGATGGCCGAGGCCAAGCCGGTGCTGGTGCCCGACGTGTCGCAGCGCGAAATCCACATCGCCTACAGCTTCACCGGTGCCGACCTGCTGCTGTTCGGCGCGATCCTCTATCCCGGCGGGCGCCTGCCCGACGACAAGAAGCCCACCGACGTGGTGGTGGTGGTAAAGGGGCCGACGCAGTCGATCATCGTGCGTGAGAAGCGCAAGATCGCGGGCATCTGGGTCAACGCCTCGCGGCTGCGCTACCGTTCGGCGCCGAGCTTCTACGCGATCGCCTCGTCGCGCCCGATCGACCAGTTGGTCGATGACCGGACGCGGGCGATTTACGAGCTCGGGCTGGACAGCCTGCAGCTCTCGCCCGCCTCGAGCGCGCCGCAGGCCGAGCAGGACCGCTTCGCCGCCGGGCTGGTCGATCTCAAGCGCCGCGCCGGGCTTTATGTCGAGGCGCCGGGCGCGGTCGAGATCAGCGACGGCGTGCTGTACCGCGCCAATATCACCATTCCGGCGCGCGTGCCGGTCGGGCATTTCACGGCCGAGACCTTCCTGATCCGCGACGGCCGGGTGACGGCCGCGGCAGTGCGCGATATCGCGATCAAGAAATTCGGCTTCGAGCGCACGGTGGCAAGGTCGGCCGAACGCTATTCGTTCACCTATGGCCTGCTTGCCGTCATGCTGTCGGTGGGTCTCGGCTGGCTGGCTGGCGTCATCGCGCGGCGCGTCTGATCCGACGTCACGGTATTTTTACCTGTCGCGGTGCAAAGCCCTTGGGTTGAATACCGGGGGACCACCCACGATGAACGAGATGTTGGGCGCGAAGGCATTCGAAAAGGCCACGCCCGTCGGCACCAGCGGCGCGATCGGCGCCGTGCGCGAGATTTCGGGTTCGAGCAGCCAGGTGGTGCTCGACATGGCCTCGCTGCATGCGGCCGCCCAGCATTCGGACCCGATCGTCGCTTCGGCCGGACAGGTCGGCAGCCAGATCAAGATTCGCGTCGGCGGCGTGTGGCTGATCGCCAATATCCGCTCGCTCAAGCTCGACGACCAGCATGGCGGGCGCATCCTCGCACAGGTCGATTTCCTCGGCGAAGGCGATGAGGAGAAGCTGACCGGCAAGCTCTACAAGTTCCGCCGCGGCGTCACACGCTACCCGACGCCGGGTGCGGGAGTGTTTCCCGTCTCTACTGCCGACCTGAAGCAGATCTACGCCGCCGACGATCGCGCCAATATCGAGATCGGCACGGTCTATCCGACGCGCGACGTGCGTGCCGCGCTCTATATCGACGCCATGCTCGGCAAGCATTTCGCGCTGCTGGGATCGACGGGTACCGGCAAATCGACCAGCGCCGCGCTGATCCTGCACCGCATCTGCGAACTCGCGCCGCAGGGCCATATCGTGATGGTCGATCCGCACGGCGAATATTCCGCCGCGTTTCAGAACAACGGCGCGATCTACGACGTCTCGAACCTGCAGATGCCGTACTGGCTGATGAATTTCGAGGAGCATTGCGAAGTCTTCCTCACCACCTCGGGCTCGGAGCGGCAGATCGATGCCGACATCCTCGCCAAATGCCTGCTGATGGCGCGCGCCAAGGGGCGGCTGGGGCAGGAGATCACCAAGCTTACCGTCGATGCGCCGGTGCCGTACCTGCTCAGCGATCTCACCAATCTGATCCAGCTCGAAATGGGCAAGATGGATCGCGCCGGCGACACCGCGCCTTATTTGCGCCTCAAGACCAAGATCGACGAGATCAAGGCCGATCCGCGCTACGGCTTCATGTTCTCGGGGATGCTGGTCGCCGATACGATGGCGGATTTCGTCCAGCGCGTCTTCCGCCTGCCGGGCGAGGGCAAGCCGATCTCGATCATCGACGTGTCGGGCGTGCCGAGCGAGATCACGTCGGTCGTCGTGGCCGTCTTGAGCCGGATGGTGTTCGATTTCGCGATCTGGTCGAGGAACGAGCCGCAGCGGCCGATCCTGCTCGTCTGCGAGGAAGCACATCGTTACATCCCGAGCGAGAGGAATGCCGATGCCTCGTCGGTCGGCAAGATCCTCAGCCGCATCGCCAAGGAAGGGCGCAAATACGGCGTGTCGCTGGGCCTGATCACGCAGCGCCCGTCGGATCTGGCCGAGGGCGTGCTCTCGCAATGCGGCACGATCATCTCGATGCGCCTCAACAATGATCGCGACCAGGCGTTCGTGCGCGCGGCGATGCCCGAGGGCGCGCGCGGCTTCCTCGATTCGATTCCCGCGCTGCGCAACCGCGAGTGCATCATCTGCGGTGAAGGTGTCGCGATCCCGATCCGTGTCGCGTTCGACGCGCTCGACGAGGCGAAGCGCCCGGCGTCCGACGATCCGCTCTTCTCCGCTCTGTGGCGCGAGACCGGTCAGGAAGACCAGATCATCGCGCGCACGATCAAGCGTTGGCGCGCGCAGGGCCGCTGAGCCGGGGTCGAATTTACGAAGGCGATTACTGGTTCGGGCGGACCGCGAGCAGGCTCGCGACTTCGGCCTTGAACTTGCGCAGCGCCGCACCCGAAAGCTGGGCGATCGACGAGAAGGAGAAGCCGCGCGGATTGACCGCCTGGCCGCCGCGATAGACTTCCCAGTGCAGATGCGGGCCGGTCGACAGCCCCGAATTGCCCGAATAACCGATCACCTGCCCGCGCGAGACGCGCATGCCGCCGCGCACCGCGATGCGGCTCAAATGGCCGTAGCCGGTGCCGACATTGCCCGGTCCGGCGATCTGCACGAAATTGCCGTAGCCGCCCTTGTGCCCGGCATAGGCGATCGTGCCGTCGATCACCGCATAGACCGGCGAGCCGTAGGGGCAGGCGATGTCCATGCCCTTGTGCATCCGCACGATGCGAAGGATCGGATGGCGGCGCATGCCGAATTCGGAGCTGATCCGGCCGTTGACCGGCAGGCCCATGAAGCCGCGGCGCTGGGTCTGGCCGTTGGCCTCATACCATTGGCCGTCGGTCCATTTCATCAGCTGCAGCTTCTTGCTGCCCTGGTCGATGCCCGCGAACAGCAGGTCGCCGAGCTCGGTCTCGCCGGTCGCCGAGCGTTCCTGCTCGATGATGATGTCGAACGTGTCGCGCGCGCCGACGTCATGGCCGATCGACAGCCGCGTCGCGAGCGCCTTGATATAGCCCTCGACGATCTTGGCCGGTGCGCCCGCGGCGCGTGCCGAGCGGTAGAGGCTCGATCCGACCAGCCCCTGGATGCGCAGCGGCGTATGGTCGATCGCGATCGGGTGGCGTTGCACCGTCAGGCCGTTGCCCGCCCGCGCGACCGAGATGTCGAGATCGATGCGCGCATGGAAGCGGAGCTGCTCGAGCGGGCGCGGCGCGGTCCTGGTCTCGTGGCGGCCCAGCGTCATCTCGATCTGCGTGCCGGATTCGATGTCGCTTAGCGGCACCGCGCTCGAAACGAGCCGCGCGACGGCGTTCGCTTCGTCCTTCGCAACGCCCGAACGCTGCAGGGTACTGGCGAAGGCGTCGCCCTCGCCAAGGGTCGCGGTGAGCTCGATCTTCGGGCGTTCGGGCGTCTCGGCGAGCGGGCTGACCAGATTGGTCGGCGCCATGCGGTAGCCGGTATCGGCGCCCCAGGCGAGCGGCGCGATCGATTGCGCGCGCGCCTCGTCCCATTCGGTGCCGGTGAGCGGCGCGGGCGTGTTGCCGAGGATCGTGGTGTGGAAGCCGGGCGAGAGATAGCAGGTCGCGGCTATCAGCGCGGTGCAGGTCGCGGCGCCCCGCCACCAGGTGAGCGTGCCGATCTGCGAGCCGAGATCGGGAATCCAGTCGATCCGCGCAATCCGGCCGCGCAGGCGATCGAATGCGGAGACTTCGTGCGCGGGGACCAGCGCGCGGCCGAACGACAGCGTGGCGGTGCCGCCAGCCTGGTCCAGCCCATGATCGGTGCGCAAGAACAAGGCGAAACGCCCCCACCCAAAACGGCGCCGCTCGAATATTCCCCCGGCGCGGGACGGATCGTTGTGGAAGCAACACCCTAAAGTCAAATTAACCGCTGTTCCGTAGCGGGAATCGCACGACGAATCGTGTGTGCGAGACGGCAAGGCGTTTGTTCACGATTCCCCCTAACCATAAGACAAGCCGGAATATCTTGCGCGATGTGGTTGCGCCGGCGCCGTGGGGCGACGATGTTGGCTGCGCGATGGCCCGTTCGTCCTCTTCCGTCACTGCGGTGCTCGGCCCCACCAATACCGGCAAGACCCATCTCGCGGTCGAGCGGATGTGCGGCCATTCGAGCGGCATGATCGGCTTTCCGCTGCGCCTGCTGGCGCGTGAAATCTATGATCGCGTGGTCAAACTGAAAGGCGAAAGGCAGGTCGCTTTGGTCACCGGCGAGGAAAAGATCGTCCCGCCCGACGCGCGCTGGTTCCTGTGCACCGCCGAAAGCATGCCGACGGATCGGGATTTTGCTTTCGTCGCGCTCGACGAGGCCCAATTGGGCGTCGACCCAGAGCGCGGGCATGTGTTCACCGATCGGCTGCTCAATGCGCGCGGCCGCGAGGAAACGATGCTGCTCGGCTCGGAGGCGCTCAGGCCGATGATCCGGTCTCTTTTGCCTGAGGCGGAGATCATCGGGCGGCCGCGTTTCTCGACGCTCAGCTTTGCCGGCGCGACCAAGCTGTCGCGCCTGCCCAAGCGCTCGGCGATCGTCGCCTTCTCGGTCGAGGAGGTCTATGCCGTCGCCGAGATGCTGCGGCGCCAGCGCGGCGGCGCGGCGGTGGTGATGGGCGCTCTCTCTCCGCGCACGCGCAACGCGCAGGTCGCGATGTTTCAGGCCGGCGAGGTCGATTATCTCGTCGCCACCGATGCGATCGGCATGGGGCTCAACATGGACGTGGCGCACGTCGCGTTCGCCTCGCTCTCCAAGTTCGACGGGCGGCGCCAGCGCCGGCTGACCGTCGCCGAGATGGCGCAGATCGCCGGACGCGCCGGGCGGCACCAGCGCGACGGCACCTTCGGCGCGCTCGTCGCCGAAGGGCCGGGCGCGTTCACGCCCGAGGAAGTGCTGGCGATCGAGGAGCATCGCTTCCCGATGCTCGATCACCTCTACTGGCGCGAGGGCGAGCCCGATTTTTCAAGCGTTGACGCGCTGATCGCCGGCCTGGAGGCGCGGCCCGGCGAACCCGGCCTGCGCGCCGCGCCTCTGGCGATCGACCTTGCGGTACTGAAGCGGCTCGCTGACGAGGACTGGGTGCGTGCCCGGGCGCGCGGCCCAAAAATGGTCGCGCGGCTTTGGGCGGCGTGCGGGCTGCCCGATTTCCGCAAGCTCGGGCTCGATCCGCACGCGCGCTTCGTGTCGCGCGTCTTCGGCCATCTGAGCGAGGGGCTGGGGCATATCTCCGCCGATTGGTTCGCGGGCGAGATCGCGCGGCTCGACAATGTGCAGGGCGATGTCGAGACGATCGCCGGACGCATCGCCGCCGCACGCAGCTGGGCCTATATCGCGCACCGCGCCGACTGGCTCGCCGATCCCGCGCATTGGGCCGGGCGCACGCGCGAACTGGAGGAGCGCCTGTCCGACGCGCTCCATGCCAGCCTGACGCAGCGCTTCGTCGACAAGCGCACCACCGCGCTCCTGCGGCAAATCGGCAAGGATGCCGGATTGCTGCCGGTGGTGGTCGGCCGGGAAGGCGAGGTGATGGTCGAGGATCATCCGATCGGCCGGCTCGACGGCTTCGCCTTCACCGTCGCGCCCGACGCGCGGCATTCGGACAAGCGCCTGCTGCTCGCGGCGGCGGAGAAGCATCTCGCTGCCGAGCGACGCAAGCGCGGCAAGGCGCTGGCGGAGGTGGAAGACAAAGAGCTTTCCCTCTCTACCGGTCATGCTGACCCCGGACTTGATCCGGGGGAAGCATTGCCCTTCTCTGAGCGGAAGAAAGGCAGCTCTTCGACAAGCTCAGGGCGAACGGAGGTTGTCTGGTCGGGCGTGAGGGTTGCCCATCTCGCCCCCGGCGTGACGCTCGCCCGTCCCAAGATCGTGCTCGACCGCTCGCTCGACGTCTTGGACACGCAGCAGCGGAGCGCGATCCAGGCGCGGCTCGATCGCTGGTTCGCCGATCAACTGACGCGGCACGTGCCGGTGTTGCCCAAGCTCGACGCGATGCTGCGCGATCCCGCGGCTGGCGCGCCGCTCCGCGCGCTCGCCGGAGCCTTGCTCGAAGCGGGCGGGTTGCTGCCCCGGCGCGCGGCGGGGGCAATGGTCGAGGCGCTCGATCCGGCCGCGCGCCATGCCTTGCGCCGGATCGGCGTGACGATCGGCACGCTCGACATCTTTGCCTCCACCTTGCTCAAACCGCAGGCGGCACGCAGGCGGCGGATGCTGCTCGGGCTGGGCGACGCGCCCGCCGAAGGTGCTACGGTGCTGCCGCGCAACGCTCCCGGTGCCGAACTCGTCCACGGCTTCCGCCCGCTCGGGAGCCAGGCGGTACGCATTGATCTTGTCGAGCGGATCGCCCGCGCCGCGCACGACAATCGCAAGGGCCGCGCGCCGTTCGTGCTCGATCCCGCGCTCGCCACCTCGATGGGTCTAAAACCGGAAACGCTGGCCCGCCTCATGGCGCAGCTCGGTTTCCGCGCCTTGCGCGCCGTCGAGGGGGAGCCGCCGCGCTGGGCGTGGCAGGGCCTCACCCCGATCGCTGCGCCCAAGCCGCCGTCGCGCGACAATGCCTTCGCCGCGCTCGCCGCCTTGCGCCATGGCTGACACGATGCGGCTCGACCGCTTCCTGTGGTTCGCGCGGATCGTGAAGACGCGCAGTTATGCGCAAGACATGGCGATCGACGGGCATCTGCGGCTCGACGGCCGCGTGATCGACCGCGCGGCTGCTCCGGTGAAGGTCGGCAGCGTTCTCACCTTCGCCACGCATCGCGGCGACATCCGCGCGATCCGGGTGCTGGCCTTGCCCGCGCGGCGCGGTCCGCCGGTCGAGGCGCGCGCCTGCTACGAAGACCTCGCGCTTGCGAACGTCTCGCAGCAAGCGCGCGATGATTGACGCGCCGCGCGGGCGGGCATAGCAGCGAAGACGTGAGTTCGCGCCGAAGGGGAGAGTTCCGGCAATGACCTATGTCGTCACCGACGCCTGCATCCGCTGCAAGTACATGGATTGCGTCGAAGTGTGCCCGGTGGATTGCTTCTATGAAGGCGAGAACATGCTGGTGATCAATCCCAGCGAGTGCATCGATTGCGGCGTGTGCGAGCCGGAATGCCCGGCCGAGGCGATCCTGCCCGATACCGAGAGCGGCCTGGAAAAGTGGCTGGAGCTCAACAACACGTTCTCCGCGCAATGGCCTAACGTCACGCGCAAGAACGACCAGACCCCCGCCGATGCCGACGAACACAAGGGCGAAGAGGGCAAGTACGACAAGTATTTCTCTTCGGAAGCTGGCGCGGGCGACTGATTTTCGCTGCCCCGAAAAGGCGTGATTGGACGAACGCGACGTCGCGCTGGTAATTTTATTGCGGATATGTTAAATGCTGTCGCGACGGCGGTGCGAAGCCGCGCCTGCCGCCTGGAGACGCAGACATAAACCCCTCCTTCCGCCGCGATCCTTTCGGGTCCGTGGCGCGTATCCGGGGCGATTATTTCATGGAAAGGCCCAATGAATGGCTGCCAAGGCGCTGTCCTTCGACGTTGGTGATTACGTTGTCTACCCCAAGCACGGCGTGGGCCGTGTGATCGAGCTGCAACGCTCCGAAATCGCGGGCATGCAGCTGGAGCTTTACGTGCTCCGCTTCGAAAAGGAGAAAATGACTCTCCGCGTCCCGACCAACAAGGCCGAGTCGGTGGGCATGCGCAAGCTGTCGAGCGACAAGACGTTGCGCGAGGCGCTCGACACGTTGAAGGGCAAGCCCAAGGTGAAGCGCACGATGTGGTCGCGCCGGGCGCAGGAATATGAGGCGAAGATCAACTCGGGCGATCTGGTGTCGATCGCCGAGGTGGTGCGCGACCTGTTCCGCGCCGACGACCAGCCCGAGCAGAGCTATTCGGAGCGGCAGATCTTCGAAGCGGCCGCCTCGCGCCTCGCGCGCGAGCTCGCCGCGATGGAGCAGATCGACGAGCCGGCCGCGCTCGAGAAGCTGCTCGAGATCCTGCGCAAGGCCGCGGCGATCTACAACAAGGACAAGGTGCCGGCCTAAGCCTGCATCGATCCGATCATGAAGGGCGGCCCGCAACGGCCGCCCTTTTTTGATGCGGCGTGTTTACAAGCGTAATCCTTGCGTGTATTGCTCCACTACCACAGTTGGAGTGCGCACGATGAAATTGCTCCCCCTTGCCGCCGCAGCCGCATCGCTGGCGGTTGCGACCGCCGCTTTCGCCCTTGGTGACGACGATCGGGGGCCGGGTCTTCCCGGCCAGCGCCAGGGCGATGCGATAGTCTATCCCGCACAAGGCTTCGACACGGTCGGTCTGGGCGGCGCCGCGCATGTCGAGGTGCGCGTCGGCGGTAATTATTCGGTCCGCGCGGTCGGCCCCGCCGCCGCGTTCGGGAATTTCCGCGTCGAGGTTCGCGACGGCGCGCTGAACGTCGGACCGCGCTACCGCAACCGCCACGGCGACGACGATCTGCAGAAGCACATCACCGTCTATGTCACGCTGCCGCATCTGAAGGGCGCGAATGTCGGCGGATCGGGATCGCTCCACGCCGATCGGGTCGAGGGCGCCGAATTTTCGGCTGCGGTCGGCGGATCGGGGAGCCTGCGCGTCGATGCAGTACGTGCCGACCGGGTCAACGCGTCGATCGGGGGCTCGGGCGACATCCGCGCGGCGGGCATGGCAAAGGCGCTCAATGTGAATATCGGCGGCTCGGGCAGTTTCACCGGGCCGGACATGCATGCGTCGAGCGCCAAGGTCTCCAGCGCCGGATCGGGCCGCGTGCGCGCGGTGGTGGATGGTCCGGCCAAGGTCTCGCTGGTCGGCAGCGGCGAGATCGACCTCGGCAGCGCCGCGCGGTGCAGCGTCACCAAGATGGGCAGCGGATCGGTGCGCTGCGGCGCCTGACGCCCGCGGGGTTGCGTATCGCCTCTTGGTGTATTATTAAACCAATACACACAGGAGGGTGATATGCGATTTCTGGTCCTCATCGCGGCACTGCCGCTGATGGCATGCTCGTTCCACAGCGACGATTCGGATTCCGCGCCGGGCGTGCAAGGCAGCGGCTCGGGATCGACCCGCACCTATCAGGTCGCGGATTTCTCCAGGGTCGAGCTGGCCGGATCGGACGATGTCGATATCCGCGTCGGCACCAGCTTCTCGGTCCGCGCCGAAGGCGATTCGGCCGAGCTCGACCGGCTGAAGATCGAGAAGGACGGCGACACGCTCAGCATCGGGCGGCGCGGCAGCCACTTCAGCTGGGGCAGCCACAAGGGCGTGAAGGTCTATGTCACGATGCCGCGCGTTGCCGGCACCAGCATGGCCGGATCGGGTGACATGACGATCGACCGTGTCGAGGGCGACAGCTTCTCCAGCGACGGCGCCGGTTCGGGCAGCCTGACGGTCGGCGCGCTCGCGGTGCACGATGCGCATTTCTCGCTCGCCGGCTCGGGCGACGTCAGCGCCAAGGGTAATGCCGACAGCCTGAAGGTCGATATCGCCGGCTCGGGCGACGTCGATGCCAAGGAGCTGACCGCGAAGGGCGCCGACATCTCGATCGCGGGATCGGGCAGCGTCACCGCGCGGGTGAACGGCCAGGCCTCGGTCTCGATCATGGGCTCGGGCGACGTCGATCTCGGTCCGAACGCGCAGTGCAAGGTCAGCAAGATGGGTTCGGGCGGCGTCACCTGCGGCAAGGGCCAGTAACGCGCCGCTTGCCTGATGCGGCGGATCGGTGCGATGCCTCGCGCATGATCCGCCCGCTGTTTCTTCTCGTGCTGATCGGCCTCGCCGCACCCGCGGCGGCGGCCGATCGCGTGTTTTCGGTCTCCAGCTTCGATCGCGTGCGGGTCGAGGGGCCGTTCGACGTGCGGCTGACCGTGGGCGGCTCGCCGCTTGCCAAGGCAAGTGGTGACCAGCGCGTGATCGAGGATCTCGACGTGCGCCTCGAAGGCACCACCCTGATCGTCAGCGCGGGCCAGAACGACTGGGCTGAACAAGGTCAGGCTCATGGCCCCGCACCGGTGATCACGCTCTCGACGCTCAATCTGCGCAGCGCGACGGTCTTGAGCGGGGGCAAGCTCACGATCGACGGCGCGGTGAAGGCGCGGCAGCTTGACCTGCAACTCACTGGCAGCGGCGTGCTCGGCGTGAGCGGGATCAAGGCCGATCAGCTCAACGCGACCCTGCTCGGCACCGGGACGATCGCGCTCGCCGGCGATGCTGCGAAGGCGCGGCTGATCACCAGCGGCCCCGGCTCGATCGCCGCCGCATCGCTCGCCACCGGCGATCTCAACGTGCGCATGGACGGCACCGGCGAGACCGAGGCGAGCGCGCGTTTCACCGCCGCCGCCACCTCGACCGGGCTGGGGCGGATCGTGATCCACGGCAACGCCGCGTGCACGGTGAAGGCGCTCGCCGGCGGGCCGATCCTGTGCGGCAAGGACGCCCCGCCGCCGCAACCCTAGACGAGGCCCAGCTCCGCCAGCCGACCGATCAGCTCGGGCGGCAGCGCGCCGATCCCGTCCGCACCGCCGCCGAGATCGGCCGGCGCGTCGCTGCCCTCCAGATAGCGCCAGCCCTGATGCGCGCGCTTCGGCCGTGCCTGTACCAACACCAGCTCGGGATCGAGGTTGATCGCGATCCGCCCGCCGTCCGCCTCGCCGAACCCGAGGATCGGCGAGCGCGCGACGAGCTGGTGCTTCACGATCCAGAACAGCGAGCCCTGCCCGGCGATCTCCGCATGGCGCTTGGGCAGATAGCGCGTCGTCAGCGCGAACAGGCCGTCGCGGCGGCGCTTCTCCCAGCGCGCGAGCAGCGCATCGGTGCTGGCGGCGCCGAACGCGACCTTGGTCAGATGAAGGGCCATCGACTCCGATGTGGCGCGCGCGGCGCCGCGATCAAGCTCAATGCACGCCGAACGCGGTCGCAAGGCCCAGCAGTGCGAAAAACCCCATGCAGTCGGTCATCGTCGTCACGAAGATCGTCGAGGTGATCGCGGGGTCGATGTTGAGCCGGTCGAGCCCGATCGGGATCAACACGCCCGACAGGCCGGCATTGATGCTGTTGATGATCATCGCCGCGAAGAGGATCAGCGACAGCCCGGTATCGTGATACCAGGCCTCGCAGCCGATCGCCATCAGCCCGCCCAGCACGATGCCGTTGGCGACCGCGATCCACCATTCGCGCGCGATCATGCGCAGGCTGTTCGAGGCGGTGAGCTGGTTGGTCGCGAGCGCGCGCACCGTCACCGCCATGGTCTGCGTCGCGGCATTGCCGCCCATGCCCGAGACGATCGTCATCAGCGCCGACAGGGCGACGAGCTTGGCGATCGTATCCGAAAAGGCACCGATCACCGTCGCTGCGAGGATCGCGGTGCCGAGATTGATCAGCAGCCACCACAAGCGTGTGCGAATGGTCGATTGCAGCGGCTCGTTGATGTCGCCGTCGCCCGCGCCGGAGAGCAGCAGCGTGTCCTCGCCGGCTTCCTCGGAAATGATGTGGACGATATCGTCCACCGTGATCATGCCGACCAGCCGGCCGCTCAGATCGATCACCGCGGCCGAGATCAGCGCGTATTTCTGGAAGCGCAGCGCCACCTCTTCCTGGTCCATGTCGACCGGGATCAGGGTCTGCTCGCGTTGCATCACGTCGCTGATCGCGATTTCGCGCGGGGTGCGAAGGATCCACGACAGCGCGCAGGTTCCGATCGGCTTGTGGCCGGGATCGACGACGAAGATTTCCCAGAAATCGGTGGTCAGCTCGTCATGGCCGCGCAGATAGTCGATCGCGTCGCCGACGGTCCAATGCTCGGGCACCGCGATCAGCTCGCGCTGCATCAGGCGGCCGGCCGATTCCTCGGGATAGGAGAGCGCTTCCTCGATCGCGGCGCGGTCGTCGGGGTCGAGCGCGCGCAGCACCTCGCGCTGGTCCTCGACGTCCATGTCCTCGATGATCGCGACGGCGTCGTCGGTATCGAGCTCGGCGGCGATGTCGGCGACTTCGTGCGGCTCGAGCGCGTCGATCAGGTCCTCGCGGACCCAGTCGTTCATCTCCGCGAACACGTCGGCGTCGAGCAGGTCGGTCACCGCCTTGGCGAGATCGGCGCGCTCCTCGTGCGGCGTCAGCTCGAAGAGGTCGGCAATGTCGGCGGGATGCAGCGGCTCGACCAAAGCGCGCGCGCCCTCGGAATCGCCGGCATCGACCGCGTCGAGCACGGACCGGACGAATTCGGGTTTCAGCCGGTCGTCCTCGTCGAGCTGCGGCTCGATCTCCGCCTCGATCGAATCCTCGGGATGCTTGAGTTCGGTCTCGCTCATCACTTGACCTCCCTTGGCCCGCTCTATGGCTCGCCTTACCGCGCGATTCCGGGCGTGCCAATCGCTCCGATGCGGCTGTTTCGCGAGCCCGCGCGTTTGCACCCGGCGCATGCGGCGGCTAGGGCCGCGCCAAATCCCTTCAGGAGTCCAATATGGCCGAACCCTTCGAAACGCTCACCTTCACGCTCGACGGCGGCGACGTGACGATCAAGCTGCGCCCCGATCTCGCCCCCAATCACGTCGCACGCATCGCCGAGCTGGCCAATGAAGGCTTTTACGACGGCGTCGTGTTCCACCGCGTGATCCCCGGCTTCATGGCGCAGGGCGGCGACCCCACCGGGACCGGCATGTCAGGTTCGGACAAGCCGAACCTGAAGCAGGAATTCTCCAAGGAGCCGCACGTGCGCGGCGTGTGCTCGATGGCGCGCACCAACGACCCGAACTCGGCGAACAGCCAGTTCTTCATCGTGTTCGACGACGCGCGCTTTCTCGACAACCAGTACACGGTCTGGGGCGAGGTGACCGACGGCATGGATCTGATCGACGCGCTCCCCACCGGCGAGCCACCGCGCAATCCGGGCAAGATTCTCAAGGCACGCGCGGAGTAGAGCTCGTCGTCTGATTGCCTGTTCTCCCGCGAAAGCGGGAGTCCAGAGCCTCTAGCGCAGCGCTTGTGATCCTGGGCTCCCGCTTTCGCGGGAGAACGGCATGTTCAAGCCTCCGCCAAGGTCGCGATCAGCCAGTCGTGGAACAGCCGCACCGGCTTCTGCGTCAGCGCGCGGGGACGGCAGGCGAACCAGTAGCTGTACGGGCTCTCCACCGCGATATCGAAGAGTTTCACGAGACGCGGGTCATGCGCGTCCTCGAAATGGCTTTCGTGCATGAAGGCGATGCCGAGCCCTTGCGCGGCCGCCTCGAGCATCAACGCGCCCGAATCGATATGGTCGATCGCCAACGGCTCGATGTCCCAGACGCCCGCGGCGCGGCGCCAGGCGCTGAACGTCTCGGGCATGTCGCGGTGAACCAGCGCGGTCAGCCCGGCGATCTGCTCGGGCCGCGTGACCGGATCAGGGCCCTCGACCAGCTTCTTCGCGCCGATCACATAGACCGAATTGCGGTCGAGCCGCCGCGCATAGAGCGCGGGATCGATGTCGCGGGCGAGCGCGATCACCGCGTCGAGCCCTTCGCCCAGCCTCGCGAGGCCGTGGCCGGCGGTATCGATGTCGAGATGCAGTTCCGGATGCTTGGCGCGCAACTCGCCGAGCCGAGGGAACAGACGCTGCGAAGCATAGAGCGGCAGGATGCCGAGCCGCAGGCGCAACACGTCGTGCCCTGCGGTCATGATCTCGACCGCGTCGCTCAGCGAATCGAGCGCGGGCGCGATCTGCTGGAGCAGCCGCTCGCCATCGGCATTGAGCACCACCGCCTGGTGGCGCCGCTCGAACAAAGGGCGGCCGATGAAGCGTTCGAGCGCCTGGACACGGCGGCTGAGCGCAGGTGCAGACAGTGCAAGCTCAGCCGACGCGGCCTTGATCGATCCCAGTCGTGCCACCTGCACGAATGCCTCGATCGCCGTCAGCGGCGGTAGCCTGCGCATCGTTCCTCCCCGGTGATTGTGCGTTGCGTCACATACCCGTCACACGAAAAATGCCCGCTTACGAGGGGAAAAGCCAGTCCCGATTGCATCGATTGCAATCAAAGAACTTCTTTTCGCACTTGCACAATAACGTGCTGCACTGCACATAGGGCGGGCCTTTCAGGCATCCTCTCCTAAAAACTTTCCAAGGCCGGCCTTCGGGTCGGCCCTTTTTTTGTCTGCGATCCACGGCGTTCGTTACGCGGCCGGTCGCTTACCCCTAGTTCGCCCGGAACCGCAAACCTATCTCACGCGCTCACACCGGATCGCTTGAGAGGGGATCATCATGGCCGACGGCGAAGCGCCCGTCCGCAAATTGCAAGTCGCCAATGCGCGGCCCGAGGATTCCGGGCGCGGCCTTGCGCACGTGCCGCGCGCCTTCATGGCCGCGCTGGGTCTCGCCGAGGGCGACGTGATCGAGATCGTCGGCAAGCGGACCACGCCCGCGCGCGCCGTCGCGCCTTACAGCGAGGACGAGGGGCTGGAGATCGTCCGGCTCGACGGCCTGCAGCGCGCCAATGCGGGCGCCGGCTCGGGCGATTTCGTCGAGATCCGCCGCGCCGAATCGCATCCCGCCACGAGGGTGGTGTTCGCGCCCGCGCAGCAGAACCTGCGGCTACAGGGCTCGCCCGAGGCATTGAAGCGCACGTTCTTTGGCCGACCCCTGTGCCAGGGTGACGTGGTCGCGACGGCCGGGCAGCAGCGCGTCGACAACATGCCGCCGCAGCTGCGCCAGATGATCAACGCGCCGGCCTATGCGCTGCAGGAAATCCGCCTCACCGTCGTCTCGGCGAGCCCCAAGGGCATCGTACACATCGATGCCGATACCGAGATCGAGCTGCGCCCCGAATATGAAGAGCCGCAGCAGGCGCGCCGCGCCGACGTCACCTATGACGATATCGGCGGCATGGCGGGTACGATCGATCAGTTGCGCGAGATGGTCGAATTGCCGCTGCGCTATCCCGAATTGTTCGAGAGGCTGGGTGTCGAGCCGCCCAAGGGCGTGCTGCTCCACGGCCCGCCCGGCACCGGCAAGACGCGCCTCGCGCGTGCCGTCGCCAACGAGAGCGCGGCGGAATTCTTCCTGATCAACGGCCCGGAGATCATGGGCTCGGCCTATGGCGAGTCCGAAGCCAAGTTGCGCTCGATCTTCGAGGAGGCAGCCAAGGCCGCGCCGTCGATCGTGTTCATCGACGAGATCGATTCGATCGCGCCGAAGCGCGGGCAGGTGTCGGGCGAGGCGGAAAAGCGCCTCGTCGCGCAATTGCTGACGCTGATGGATGGGCTGGAGGCGCGCGCCAACGTGGTGGTGATCGCGGCGACCAACCGCCCCGAGGCGATCGACGAGGCGCTGCGCCGGCCCGGCCGGTTCGACCGCGAGATCGTGGTCGGCGTGCCCGACGAGCGCGGACGGCGCGAGATTCTCGGCATCCACACGCGCGGCATGCCGCTGGGCGATAAAGTCGACCTGAACGAACTGGCGCGCACCACCTACGGTTTCGTCGGGGCCGATCTCGCGGCGCTTGCGCGCGAGGCGGCGATCGAGGCGGTGCGGCGGATCATGCCGCGGCTCAACCTCGAGGATCGCACGATCCCGCCCGAGGTGCTCGATACGCTGGCGGTGACGCGCGAGGATTTCCTCGAAGCGCTGAAGCGCGTCCAGCCCTCGGCGATGCGCGAGGTGATGGTGCAGGCGCCGCAAGTGCGCTGGGAGGATGTCGGCGGGCTCGACGCTGCGCAGATGCGGCTGAAGGAAGGCGTCGAATTGCCCTTGAAGGACCCCGACGCGTTCCGGCGCCTCGGCATCCGCCCGGCCAAGGGCTTCCTGCTCTATGGCCCGCCCGGCACCGGGAAGACCTTGCTGGCGAAAGCGGTGGCGCGCGAGGCGGAGGCGAACTTCATCGCCACCAAATCCTCCGACCTGCTCTCCAAATGGTATGGCGAAAGCGAGCAACAGATCGCCAAGCTGTTCGCCCGCGCCCGCCAGGTCGCGCCGTGCGTGATCTTCATCGACGAGCTGGATTCGCTGGTACCCGCGCGCGGTGGTGGCCTCGGCGAGCCGCAGGTCACCGAGCGCGTGGTCAACACGATCCTCGCCGAGATGGATGGGTTGGAGGAATTGCAATCGGTGGTGGTGATCGGCGCCACGAACCGCCCCAATCTGGTCGATCCGGCGTTGCTCCGGCCGGGGCGGTTCGACGAATTGATCTATGTCGGCGTGCCCGATCGCGCCGGGCGCAAGCGCATCCTCGCGATCCAGACGCAGAAGATGCCGCTCGCCGCCGACGTCGATCTCGCCGATCTCGCCGGGCGTACCGATCGCTATACCGGCGCCGATCTGGAGGACCTCGTCCGCCGCGCCGGCCTCGTCGCCTTGCGCCAGTCGCTCCAGTCGAAGGAAGTGACGATGGCGAACTTCGAGGAAGCGCTGAAGGAGTCGCGCGCCAGCGTCACGCCCGAGCTGGAGCGCGACTACGAGCAGATGGCCTCGCGCCTGAAGCAGGAAGCGGCATCGATCCAGCCGATCGGCTTCATCGCACCCGGCCAGCTCACGCCGCACGGGCCGAAGGGGACAGACTAACTTTTCTCCATTCGTGCTGAGCTTGTCGAAGCACTGCCTTTCTTCGCGCATGAAGAAGAACGGCCCTTCGACAAGCTCAGGGCGAACGGGTCTGGATTTTGCCGGAACGCAGGGCGATCCAAGAATAGAGCAGCAGAATAACCAGCGCCGCTGCCGCCGTTTCGTACGGCAGCGAGTGGCGCAGACCATACAGCCCGACGCCGATCGAGGGGCCGAGCACGAAGCTCGCGCCGTTGACGCTGGTGACCTTGCCCGCGACCGAGCCCTGCGCTTCCGGCCCCACCGCCAGCGACGAACCGGCGGTAAAGCCGGGACGGATGAAGCCGAAGCCCATCGAGGCGAGCGCATAGGCGGTCGAGATGCCGTAGAGCGTGGTGGCGATCCCCGTCATCGCCGTGCCCGCCGCCGCCAGCACCAGCCCGATCAGCGTCAGCCGCTTCGGGCTCAGGTCGAGCAGCGGGATGATGCCCCATTGCACCAGCAGCGACGCACCCGCGCCCATCATCAGCACGATGCCGGTCGGCTGCAGCGCCTGCGCGGGCGGCAGGTTCAGCCGGTCGATCACCAGGAAGCCGATTACCTGCCCGGTCATCGCCTGGGCATGGCCCATCACCAGCCCGATCATCATCCAGTGGCGGATGCGGGCATCGGTATAGCCGACATGCTCGATCTCCTCGTGCGTCGCCGCGGTCACGCTCGCGCCGGTCGATTGGCCGCCGATCGAGGGATAGGCGATCGCCGCGCCGTGCGCGTGATCGGCGTGATAACCGCTATCGGCGGGCAGCATCGTGCGCACCGCGACGAAGATGCCGGCGCCGAACAGCGCGGCGAAGAAGGCCGGGCCGGACAGCCCGATCTCGAACGTGCCGATCGATCCGAGGATCAGGAACGGCGCGATCGCGGGGCCGAGGATCGTGCCGAGCCCGGTCGCCGAGGCGAGCAGGGTGAGCGCGCGGGTGCGGTCCTCGGGCGCGGTCTTGCCGGCGACCAATGCCTGTACCGCGGGCGGCGCGGCCGAGCCGAACGTGCCGTAGAGCAATCGGCCGACGATGAAGAGCAGGAACGCGGCGGTGCCGCTGATCCAGCCGTTGATCCCGGCGGCGAGGAACACGCCGCACGTGCCGAGCGAGAGCGTGTAGCCGCCGACGCCGAGCAGGATCATCGCGCGCCGCCCGCTGGTATCGGAGCGGTTGGCCCAGATCGGTGCGGCTATCACCCACAACAAAGCCGAGATCGAGAAACACGCCGCGACGCCGCTGTCGGCGACGTGCAGCGAGCGCCCCAGCGCGGGCAGCACCGATTGCAGCGCGGTATTGCCCGCGGCGATCGTCAGCATCACGGTGAACAGCAGCACGAAATCGCGATCGGGGCGCGCCGCCTGCCTCATGCGCGTTCCCAGCCATAGCTGCGCGTCACCGTGGCGACGTGGAGCGCGTAGTAATCGTACCAGAGGCCCCGTCCCCGCTCGCGCGTCGCCGCATGCTCGGGATGCTTGCGCCAGGCAACCGCGCTCGCCTCGTCGGCCCAATAGCTGACCGTGATGCCGAGGCCATCAGGGCCGCGCGTGCTGTCCACGCCGCGATAGCCGGGTTGTTGCGCCGCGAGCCGGTCCATCGCCTCGGCCGCAGCAGCATAGCCTTCGTCGTCCGCGGCGCTGCGCCGGGCGATGAAGATGACCGCGATCTGCCCCGTCCGATCGTCGTGCATATCGCTCGCTTAGGCCTTTCCCGAAACGGTGCAAACCCGCGCTTCGCAACCGGCGCGCTTGAATGTTCGTTGCAGATTTGCGAACGCACCATGACAAGTCGCCTACCCCTGAAGGATTTTCATGCCAGCATCGACCGCCGCCGAACGCCGCAAGAGCCGTCGCGCCGCCGGTATCCCCTCGCCATGGGGCATGTTCATTCAGGGATTCATCAAGCATCCGGTGATGGTCGGATCGATCGTGCCCTCGTCGGACCGGCTGATCCGCAAGATGCTCGGCCCGGTCGATTGGGCCAATACCAAGGTGTTCGTCGAATACGGCCCCGGCGTCGGCACCTTCTGCCGCCCGATCCTCGACCGGCTCGCGCCGGATGCGCAGCTGATCGCGATCGACACCAATCCCGATTTCGTCGCCTATCTGCGCCACACGATCGTCGATCCGCGCTTCTCGGCGATCCACGGCTCGGCGGTGGACGTGCGCGGCATCGTCGCCGATCACGGCCATGATGCGGCCGATTACGTGGTCTCGGGCCTGCCCTTCTCGACGCTGCCGCCCGGCGTGGGCGACGCGATCGGCAAGGCGACCGCCGAGGTGCTGCGCCCGGGCGGCGCGTTCCTGGTCTATCAATTCTCGCCCAAATGCCGCGACTTCATCGCGCCGTACCTGCCGCGCATCGATCACGACATGGAATGGTGGAACGTGCCGCCGGCGCAGCTTTACTGGGGCTGGAAGGACTGAGCGTCAGGCCTTCTTGCGCTTGCGGTCGGCGCCGAAATTGAGCCGCCGCGTCACGTTGTAATCGAGCACCGTCATCACGAAGAACGCGAAGGCCTGGCGCACGCGCATCACCGGGCCGGTGCGCGCTTTGTAGAGGTCCGGCGTGATGCGCTCGGAATTGGCCACCTCGCCCTCGAAATACGCGCGGACATGCGCGTTGAACGCCGCGTCCTCGATCCGCAGCATGATCTCGAGGTTGAGGAACAGGCTGCGGATGTCGAAATTGGCCGAGCCGATATGGACGATGTGATCGTCGATCGCGAACAGCTTGGTGTGCAATTTGGTCGGTTGGTATTCGTAGATCCGCACCTTCTTGCGCAGCAGTCCGGCATAGGTGAAGCGCGAGGCGAGGATCGCGCCGTGATGGTCGTTCTTCGACGGTAGCACGATCCGCGCGCGGCCGCGCTCGCCGATCCGGTCGAGCCGGCGCAGCATGCCCGGGCTCGGCGCGAAATAGCCCGCGATCATGTCGAGTTGCGTGCAGGCGTCCATGTCGGTCTTCACCGCGCGCGCCCAGGGCGACAGCCGCCGCGTCGGGCCGCCGAACAGCCAGCGCGCGTTGCCGGCGGGTTCGCTCCAGCGTGACAGCAGCTTGCGCAAATCGCGGAGCGGCGCCTGTTCGCGTTTCGCCCAGGAGGACAAAGCATCGAAATAGCCGGCCAGCCGCGCCGCTGCCGGCCCCTCGACCATCAATCCCAGATCGCGCCACGCCTGATCGGCGGCGGTGCCGAAATAGGAATCCTGCACGTTGAACCCGCCGATGATCACGCGGGCCTCGTCGGCCAGCGCCAGCTTCTGGTGATTCCGCAGCAGATAGCGCCGCCCCAGCCGCGGCACGAAGCGGCACATGTCCACGCCGGCATCGCGCAAAGGCTGGAAGAAATGGCGTCCGGCGGCATGTTCGCTGCCGAGGCCATCAACGATCAGTTTGACGGCGACGCCGCGCTTCGCCGCCGTCTCCAGCGCCGCGCGCACGCGCGCACCGGCTTCGTCGTCGACATAGATGTAATAGAGCACGCGCAGCGACGTCTGCGCGCCGTCGATCAGCGCGATCAGCCGGTCTAGCCGCTCGGGCCCCTCGGTGATCAGCCGCAGGCGGTTGCCGTCGACGGTGAAGGTCGGCTGTTCGGGTACTGGCGGCATGGCGCGGGTGTGGCGTTCCGGGCGCGCGACGGCAAGCGCGATTGTGTGCGCGGAAATGCGGGTGCAGGGAGGCGCGATGAGCGACATCCATCCGGCGGCGCGTGCCGGTTATCAGGCGCGAGCCGCGACCTATGAACGCGGTCGTCCGGGCTATCCCCCAGACGTGGCCGGATGGCTCCGCGATACGATCGGGCTGGCACCGGGCAAGACGGTGCTCGAACTCGGCGCGGGCTCGGGCAAGTTCACGCCGAACCTCGTTGCAACCGGCGCGGAGGTGATCGCGGTCGAGCCGGTCGATGCGATGCGCGAACGGCTCGCCGCTGCCAATCCCGGCGTCCGCGCGATCTCCGGCACCGCCGAGGCGGTCCCACTGGCCGATAGCTCGGTCGATGCAATTGTCTGCGCGCAGGCCTTTCACTGGTTCGCCAATGCTCGCGCGCTGGCCGAGATGCGGCGCGTGCTGCGCGTCGGCGGCATGCTTGGGCTGATCTGGAATGTGCGCGACGAGAGTGTCGATTGGGTCGCCGCGCTGTCGCGGATCACCGATCCGCTCGAGGGCGATGCGCCGCGCTATCATGACGGAACGTGGCGGCGGCTGTTCCCCGCGGAAGGATTCGGCCCGCTCGGCGACCAGCGTTTCACGCAACGCCATGTCGGCGATCCCGAGGATGTGATCGTCGGCCGCACGCTCTCGGTCAGCTTCATCGCCGCCTTGCCGCTCGCCGAACAGCAAAAGGTCGCGACGCACGTCCGCGCGCTGATCGCGGCCACACCGGCGCTGGCGGGGAAAAGCGAAGTCGCCTTCCCCTACGATACGCTCGCTTACGCTTGCCGGCGGATCAGCTAGCAGTTCCCCTCCCTGCAAGCAGGGAGGGGAATGACAGTGGCTAGCCCAAATCCGCCTTCACGAAATCGGCGCAGCGTTCGCCGATCATGATCGACGGGGCGTTGGTGTTGCCGCTGACGAGGCGCGGCATGATCGAGGCGTCGGCGACGTAGAGTCCTTCCACCCCGCGCACGCGCAGCTTGGGATCGCATACCGCGCCGTCGTCCGATCCCATCCTGGCGGTGCCCACCGGATGATAGATGGTATCGGCGCGCGCACGGATCAGCCGCTCGAGCGCCTCGTCATCGTCGCGATCGATCGGATAGCGGTCGCGGCCGTTGTGCAGGCTGAGCGGCGGCGTCTCCAGGATGCGGTACATCGCGCGGATGCCCGCCTTCATCACCGCCATGTCCTTCGGGTCGGTCAGGAAGGCGGGATCGATCAAAGGTGCCGCGGCGGGATCGATCGAGGCGAGCCGCACCGTCCCCCGGCTCTCGGGCCGCAGCACGCAGACATGGCAGCTGTAACCGTGGCCCTTCACCTTGGCACGGCCGTGATCCTCCAGCAGCACCGGCAGGAAATGCAGCTGGACGTCGGGCGCGGGCGCGCCGGGCGTCACGGTCAGGAAGCCGCCGGCTTCGGCCCAGGGCGTGGTCATCGCGCCGCTGCGGCGGCGGAACCATTCGATCACGCTCTTGCCCAGCTCGATCGTCCCGGCGAGCGACTGGCCGCGGAAATAGCGCCCCGGCGTCTCGAACCCGGCCACATAATCGACATGATCCTGCAGGTTGCCGCCCACGTCGGGCCGGTTGACCTGCACCGCGATGCCCATCTCGCGCAGATGCTGCGCCGGGCCGATGCCGGAGAGCATCAGCAGCTGCGGCGTGCCGAACACGCCTCCCGCCAGCACCACCGCGCGCCGCGCCTTGATCACGCGCCGCTCGCCATGCTGGACGTACGCGACGCCCCACACACGGCCCTCGTCGAGCAGCACGCGCTCGACGAGCGTGTCGGTGATGACGTTCAGCGAGTCCGATCCCTTGCCGACATAGGCATAAGCGGAGGTCCATCGCTCGCCGTTTCTCTGCGTCACCTGATAGAGGCCGACGCCTTCCAGCCGCTCCCCGTTGAAATCCTCGTTCATCGGGATCTGCAGGTTGCGCGCCGCCTCGACGAATTCGTGGCTGCCGGGATGCGGCCAATGCTGGTCGCTGACGTGGAGCGGCCCGTCGCCGCCGTGATAGTCCGATGCGCCGCGCTCGTTATTCTCGGCGCGCTTGAAGACCGGCAGCACCTCGTCATACGACCAGCCGGGGCAACCCAAGGCCGCCCAATTGTCGTAATCCCATTTCGCGCCGCGGATGTAGAGCATCGCGTTGACCGCGCTCGATCCGCCCATGCCCTTGCCGCGCGGCTGATAGCCACGGCGGCCGTTCAGCCCGGCCTGCGGCACCGTCTCGAATTGCCAGTTGGTCTTCGGCGTCTGGAAGGCGAGGAAGCCGGGAACGCGGGTCCTGAGGCCCGTATTGACCCCGCCCGCCTCGAGCAGGGCTACGCGGTACTTGCCGCCTTCGCTGAGCCGTCCGGCCGCGGCCGCGCCGCCCGATCCTCCCCCGATGACGACGATATCGGCTTCTTCCACGCTTGCTCCTCTCGCGCCCGCTCGCGCTCTTCCCAGCGCGCCTTTATCGTTTCCGACGTATCGCGGCTGCCGTCATGGCTCCAGCCCGGCGGCATCCACATATAGCCCAGTTTGGCACGCCAGCCCGGCGCCGCCCACACGTCCTTCGCGATCCCCGCCCATTCATGGAACGCCGCCCAGATCAGGTTGAAGCTGCCGAGATTCTTGACGATGCCGTAGCGCGGCACATCCTCGTCCAGCTCGGGCGTGTAGGTGCCGAGCATCCGGTCCCACACGATGAACGCGCCGGCATAATTCCTGTCGAGATAGCGCGGATTGGTCGCGTGATGGACGCGGTGATGGCTCGGCGTGTTCATCACGGCCTCGAACCAGCGCGGCATCCGCCCGATCACCTCGGTGTGAATCCAGAACTGATAGATCAGGTTGATGCCGCCGACGAAGAATACCATCGCCGGGGGAAAGCCGATGAAGAAGAGCGGCAGGCGGAAGATGAAGGCGATCGAGATGAACCCGGTCCAGGTCTGCCGCAGTGCCGTCGACAGGTTATAGTGCTGGCTCGAATGGTGGATGACATGGCTCGCCCAGAACCACCGCACGCGGTGCGCCGAGCGGTGGAACAGGTAATAAGCGAAATCGTCGAGCACGAAGCAGGCGACGAACCAGTACCAGGCATAGGGAATGGTGAAGAGGCGGAACTGGTAGAGCCACGCCGCGAGGCCATAAAGCAGGCCCGCAGTGATCGCGCCCGCGACCGTGCTGCCGGTGCCGAGCGCCAGGCTGGTCAGCGTATCCTTCGGCTCGTAGCGCCTTTTGTCCTTCGCCCAGGCGACCAGCATCTCGGCGAACACCAGCAGCACGAAGCCGGGCACGGCATAATTGACCGGGTTGATATCGGCGAGGTGGCGCAAGTCCATGCTGCGCTGCTTACACTCTTGTCAGCGACGCTTCCAGCCCGCGCACGTCGCTTTCCACCACGTCGAGCAGAGTGACGTCGCCGAACAGCCTTTCGCCGGTCGCGACGGTCACGCCCTCGACCGCGATCTTCAGATGAAGCGGCGCGATCAGCCGCCGCGCCGCGACCTGCGCGCCGTGGCGCTTGAGGACCGCGAACGCGCCGTTCCCGGCGACGAGTGCCGCGCCGCCGTCGCGGCTGACCACGGCATCGTGCGCCTCGAACCCGGCGAGCATTTCCTCGGCCAGCTGCCGCGCCTGCGCCTTGCTGGCGATCCGGCTCTCGCCGAGCCGCAGCAGCCGGGCGACGCCGGCGAGCGCCAGGATCGCGGCGATGCTGCCGCCGAGCTGGACCCAGTTCATGCGTCTGCCGAAAGCTGGTCGAGCAACGGGCGGAGGCCTTCGAGATTGTAGCCCGCTCCGGCGCCTTTCTCGATCAGGTCGTCGGCCGCACCGCCGGCCTTGGCGCTCGCCAGCGCCCAGAGATTACACGAGCGCGTGCCCGAACGGCAGAAGGCCAGCACCGGGCCGTCCGCCTGCGCCAGCGCATCGGCCATCGCGTCGATCTGATCGTGCGAGAAGCCGCTGCTGACGGGGATGGCGGTGTAATGCAGCCCCGCCGCATCGGCCGCGGCGCGGATCGCGTCGCCGGAGGGCTGGCCGGGTTCCTCGTCGTCGGGACGATTGTTGATCACGGCGCTGAAGCCAGCGCTGGCGATCCCGGTCAGATCCTCGGGATCGATCTGCGGGGCGACCGAGATGCGATCGTCGATGCGGCGGATGTCTGCGCTCATGCCGCTTGGCGTATCACTGCCAGGAAAGCATCGCCATAGGCGTCGAGCTTGCGCTCGCCGACGCCAGAGATGCGGCTCATCGCGGAAAGCGTGTCGGGCCGCTGCGAGGCCATGTCGCGCAGTACCGAATCGTGGAAGATGACATAGGGCGGGACGCTCGCTTCCTCGGCCAACTCGCGGCGGCGCGCGCGCAGCGCCTCGAACAGAGGATCGCCGATCGGATTGGCGCCTGCCGTGCCGCCCCGGCGGCGGCGCTCGCGCTTGGGCGGGAGAATGAGTTCGAGGTCTTCCTCGCCCTTCAGGATCGCCCGCGCGCCGGGGCCGAATTCGAGGCCGCCATGCGGATTGGTGCGCAGCGCATCCTTGAGCAGCAGCGCGCGCGACACCGGCTTGAGCAACGCGGCTTCCTCGCCATCGACGATGCCGAATACGCTGAGCGCCTCATGCCCGTTCATCAGGCTGCGCTCGCTCGATTGGCCGGTCAGGATCGATTCGATATAGCCGACGCCGAAGCTCTGGCCCGTGCGAAACACCGCGGAGAGGAACTTCCTCGCCACCTCCGTCGCGTTCACCAGCGCGCCCGGCGGGTTGAGGCAATTGTCGCAATTGCCGCATTTCGCGGGCGGCTCCTCACCGAAATGCTTGAGCAGGATCACGCGGCGGCACCCCGCCGTCTCGACCAAGGCGCCGAGCGCGTTCAGCCGTGCGCGCTCACCCGGCTGGCGATGCTCCTCGACCTCGCCGATCCGCTGCCGCGCCCGTGCGAAATCGTCCGCGCCCCAGAACAGATGTGCGATCGAGGGATCGCCGTCGCGGCCCGCGCGGCCGGTTTCCTGATAATAGGCCTCGATCGATTTCGGGAGGCCAGCATGGGCGACGAAGCGCACGTCGGGCTTGTCGATCCCCATGCCGAACGCGACCGTGGCGCAGATCACCATGTCTTCGGAGGCGACGAAATCGGCCTGGTTCTTCGCGCGAATGTAAGGCTCCAGCCCGGCATGATAAGCGCGCGTCGGCCGCCCGGTCTTGGCCAAAGCCTCGGCCAGCTTTTCCGCTCCCGCGCGGCTCTGGACATAGACGATGCCCGCGCCGGGCGTCTCGGCGATCAGGTCGGCGATCTGGCGCGTCGTATTGTCCTTGGGGCTGATGCGATACTGGATGTTGGGCCGGTCGAACCCGGCGACGATCAGCCCCTCGTGCGGGATGCCGAGCTGATCGAGGATATCGGCGCGGGTATGCGCGTCGGCCGTCGCGGTGAGCGCGAGGCGCGGCACATCGGGAAAGGCGTCGAGCAACGGGCGGAGCAGGCGGTAATCGGGCCGGAAATCGTGCCCCCATTCGCTGACGCAATGCGCTTCGTCGATCGCGAAGAGTGCGAGCTTGGCTTGGCCCAGCAGATCGCGGAAGCCGGATCCCGAAGCGCGCTCGGGCGCGACATAGAGCAGGTCGAGTTCGCCGCGCCGGAAGCGCGCCACCGTCTCGGCGCGGTTTTCGTCCACCGAGGTCAGCGTCGCGGCGCGAATGCCGATCGCCTCGGCCGCGCGCAGCTGGTCGTGCATCAAGGCGATCAGCGGCGAGACGACGACGCACGTCCCCTCCAGCATCACCGCGGGCAGCTGATAGCAGAGCGACTTGCCCGCGCCGGTCGGCATCACCGCCAGCGTCCGCTCCCCTGACAGCACGCGCGCCACCACCTGCGCCTGCACGCCGCGGAACGCTGGAAAGCCGAAGGTCGATTGCAATGTGGGAAGGGGATCCATCCAGACCCTATCGCGAATCAAGGATGCGCCTGCAACGGAATCGATTCAGACGCGCGTGGTCGCTAACTTTCCTGCAGGCAGGCGCGATGCCGTGGGTGTGACGGGTCGCCGGAAGCAGGTTTCATCCATGCCGTTGAAAGCGTCCTCGAGCGAAACGCCGATTTTCAAATCGGGATCATTGAGGTCGTCCGCATTCCAGTAGTGGATACTGACGTGGACTTCGCTTCGATATCGAACGTTCGGCTCGAATCCATCATATTCGACCCAACTCCACACGTGCAGCTTTTTTCGCGGCGCAAGATCGAGAGAGCATCGGTGATCGAGATGTTGCCTGTTGGTGCATTGAATCCCTTCTCTCGGCCCACAGTTCCAACGATATCAGAGCCATCACTGGTGGGGAAATCGAAGTTTGCTGGAAGCGGGCCGTCCAGAACCATGCATGTCGACCGGGAGCGGACATTCCGCGCTGGGGTCTGTCCGACATTCTGCCATCGAATCTCGATATAGACCGCCGTGCGCTCGTCCGAATCTTTCAGGGCGACTTTGCCCACGTTGTTATAGCTCTCGACGGCGAAATAGGGTCGAAGCTCGCGAATCGATGAAGTGCGCGCATGCTCGATCGCAACCAGAGCCGCGTCGGACGCTTTCATTGCCGCGCGCGTGGCGAGCGCCGTAAAACCGACGGTGATGATGAGCGCAAACGTACCGGCCGCCGACAGGGCGATGCCGATGGATGTCACGACATTGAGACCCCGCGAAAGATCGAGGCTCGTCGTGTCCCGGCATAGTGCTCGCGCGGCAGCTTCGCCCGAGCACGGACCGGTCAAGCCGTAAGACAACCATATAAGCAAACCGCTGAGTAAAGCGGCGACAGTCACCGCGAGCGGAAGCCACGCTGCCCATCGGGTGATCTGCATGCAACCCCCTCCTGCAAGCCCGATCGGAGGGTATCATGGCCCATAAGGAACGCCACCGCCTTTCGATCCGATTTGATCTTGCGGCCGCATCCGCCGCCTCTTGCGCGCTCTACCGCATGCGGTGCAAGCACGCTCGCGACCAATCAGGATGGATAACGCGATGAGCGAAGGCGCGATCACCGACAACAAGGCCGAACAGGAATTCGAATGGGTGGTCGACGGCCATCACGCCTTCGCCGCCTATCAGCGCGAGGGCGACCGGATCGTCTTCACCCACACGCTCGTGCCCAAGGCGATCGGCGGGCGCGGCATTGCCGGCCGGCTGATCCGGTTCGCGCTGGACAGCGCCCGCGATCAGGGGCTGAAGGTCGTGCCGCACTGCCCGTACGTGAAGGCATGGATCGACAAGCACCCGGAATATCGCGATCTGCTCGCCTGATCCCTTAACAGCACGGCAAGCCTTCGCCGCTAACGAGGGAGCATGGCCGGCGATGCGTCAGACGTATTGGTGCAGTGGGTCGCGCAAGGCGCGGATACGCTGTGGCATTTCTGGCTGAACCAGCTCGGCGCCACGTTCCTCGACCCCGGATCGACGCTCTCGATCGCGGCCCTGCTCTGTACCTTGCTGCTCGCGGCGTTCGTCGCGGTGCCGCGCGGGCGGCGTGTGATGCCGCGCCTCAAGGTGTGGCGGCGCGCGCTGTTCCCGCGCCGGTTACTGCGCAGTGCCTCGGGGCGGGCCGATTTCGGCTATTTCCTGTTCGGGCTGCTGTTCTACGGCCTGTTCTTCGGCTGGGCCGCGCTGTCCGGCGCGCCGATCTCCGCCGCCATTGCTGCGGGGCTGGCCACGACCTTCGGGGCCTTTCCCGCACTCGGCTTGCCCGCGATGGCAAGCAGCGCGATCCTCACGCTCGCGCTCTTTCTCGCTTACGAATTCGCCTACTGGCTCGATCATTATCTGAGTCACAAGGTGCCGCTGCTGTGGCGCTTCCACCGTGTGCATCACGGCGCCGAGAGCCTGTCGCTGCTGACCAACTTCCGCGTCCATCCGATCGACACGCTCGTCTTCGCGGCGATCGTTGCGCTGGTGCTGGGAAGCGTCGAAGGCGTATGCCGCTACATGATCGGTCCGGGCCTGCAGCCCTGGCAGGTCGGCCACACCAACATCCTGATGCTGGTCGCGGCGGTGGCGGTCACCCATCTCCAGCATTCGCATCTGTGGATCAGCTTCGGTCCGAAATGGGGGCGGCATGCACTCGGCGCGGCGCATCACCAGATCCACCATTCCGCCGATCCGCGCCATCACGACCGCAATTTCGGCAGCACGCTGGCGCTGTGGGACCGGCTGTTCGGGACGTTCCACATGCCGGCGGCACGGCGGGAGACGCTGTCGTTCGGGCTGGGCGAAGCAGGGCAGCATGGTTGGCGCGCCGCTTTGCTCGATCCTCTGATCGGCCCGCCGCGCGCAAACGAACCCTATTCCGCCGCCAACGCCTCTTCCGCGCGCTCCTGAGCCTGGCGGTTCCACATTTCGGCATAGAGGCCGTTCTTGCGCAGCAATGCGGCGTGCGTGCCGCGTTCGACCACTTTTCCCGCCTCCAGCACGACGATCTCGTCGGCATGGACCACGGTCGACAGGCGATGCGCGATCACGATCGTGGTGCGGCCCTGCTCGATCGCCTCGAGCGTCGCCTGGATCTCGCCCTCGGTGCGGCTGTCGAGCGCGCTGGTCGCCTCGTCGAGGATCAGGATCGGCGGGTTCTTGAGCAGGGTGCGCGCGATCGCCACGCGCTGCTTCTCCCCGCCGGAGAGCTTCAGTCCGCGCTCGCCCACGCGCGTCTGGTAATGCTCGGGCATCGCCTCGATGAAGCCGGCGATCGCCGCGCCTTTCGCGGCGGCGGCGATGTCGTAGTCGCTCGCGCCCTCGCGGCCATAGGCGATATTGTAGCCGATCGTGTCGTTGAACAGCACCGTATCCTGCGGGACGATGCCGATCGCGGCGCGCAGGCTATCCTGCGTCACCTCGGCGATATCCTGCCCGTCGATCGTGATCCGCCCGCCGGTCAGATCGTAGAAACGGTACATCAGCCGCGCGAGCGTCGACTTGCCCGCGCCCGAGGGGCCGACCACCGCCAGCGTGTTGCCGGCCGGGATGTCGAGATCGATGCCCTTCAGAATTTCCCGGCCGTCGCCATAGCCGAACATGACATTCTCGAAGCGCACATGCCCGCGCCCGACCTTGAGCGCGGGCGCGTTCGGCGCATCGACCACTTCGCTCGGCGTGTCGATCAGGTCGAACATCGCGCCCATGTCGATCACGCCCTGGCGGATCGTGCGATAGACCATGCCGAGCAGGTCGAGCGGGCGGAACAGCTGACTCAAGAGCGTCGAGACGAACACCACGTCGCCTGCCGTGTTGCGGCCGAGCCCCCAGCCCCAGGCGACGAAGGCCATGCCGCCGCCGAGCATCGCGTTGGTGACGAATGCCTGCCCGATGTTGAGCCAGGCGAGGCTGTTCTCACTCTTGGTCGCGGCGTTGGCATAGGCCACCATCGCGTTTTCGTAGCGCCGCGCCTCGCGGCTTTCCGCGCCGAAATATTTCACGGTCTCGAAGTTGAGCAGCGAATCGACCGCATGCGCCACCGCGCCGGTATCGAGATCGTTCATCCGCGTGCGCAGGTTCGATCGCCAGTCGGTCACCACGCGCGTGAACCAGATATAGGCCGCGACCATCGCGACGGTGGCGGCGACCAGCCCCCACCCGAAACTCTGGCGGAAGATATTTAGCACCAGCACCAGCTCGAGCACAGTCGGGGCGATGTTGAACAGCATGAAATAGAGCATCGTGTCGATGCTCTTGGTGCCGCGCTCGACGACCTTGGTCACCGCGCCGGTCCGGCGTTCGAGGTGGAAGCGCAGGCTCAATTGGTGGAGATGGCGGAAAACGGTGACGGCGAGCCGCCGCGTCGCGTCCTGCCCAACGCGCTCGAACACGGCGTTGCGCAGATTGTCGAACAAGGTGGTGGCGAAGCGCGCGCCGGCATAGCCGAGCACGAGCGCGACGATGAGCCAGATCGCCGAACGCTGGCCCTGCGCCATGCGATCGACCGCCCATTTCAGCGTGTAGGCGCTGACATAGACCTGCGTCACCTTGGAGAGGACGACGAGCAGCATCGCGGTGACGATCCTCAGCTTCAGGATCGGCTCGCCCGCGGGCCACAGATAGGGGAGGAAGCGCCGCAGCGTGGGCATCAGCGGCCGCTCGCCGCTCGTGGGTTCGGTCATCGGAGGCATTCGCGGCAATGTAGGAAAAGCAAGTCCGCGACGAAAGGATTCGCGGAACATTCAACCCGGTTCGTCGATTTTAACCTGCGATCCGGGAGACGGGCGATGGAACCGATTTTCTACGTCATGGCGATCATGGGCTGCGGCGACGGCAGCCAGCAATGCACCCAGGCGCGGGTCGAGCCGGCGCATTATACGACGATGGCCGCGTGCCAGGCGCAGATGCCCGCCGCGCTTGCGCGCAACACCGATATCGACTTTCCCGAAATTTCCGCCGCGTGTCAGGAAAGCGGCACGCGCATGGTGAAGGTGCGGTTGCCCGCGAACCCGCAAGGCTGAACACATACTGTTCCCCCGCGAAGGCGGGGGCCCAGGCCCCAAATATAGCGTAGGTGATTCTGGACTCCCGCCTTCGCGGGAGAACGTGAGGTCAGTCGGCCGTCTCGGGCTCGCGCTCGATCGGCAGAGCCCAGCGAATCTGGTCGCGGAGCATCTTTTCGAGGTCTTCGGCGCCGACATTGTGCGCGGCAGCGCGCTTCTTCAGCAAGGTGACCAGCAAGTCGGCGCGCGTCTGCGGCGGCGGCGATGCATGCCGCCCCTGCGCCAAGGCGCGCGAAAACTTGAGCGAAAGCAGGGTCATAGCTTTATTCTACCGGTGCAGCGTGAGCGAAACCCTACCGGAGATGGTTGACGCGGACTTACCCGTGCCGCGGCCGCGTCCACAGGTCGGGATCGCGCGAATGGCCACGATAGAGCCGCGCGCGCCGCCCCGCCTCGCCGAACGCGCGGGCGATGAAGCCGAGCTTCGCCGCGACTGAGGTCGTCACGCGGTGGTCCCAGGCATGCTCACCGCCCTCGGCGACCTTGCGCCCGATCGCGCCATAGATGCCGGCCGCGGACAGCACAGCCCAGGCCGAGCGGAAGCCGAGCTTCGGCGTACCGGCGCGGGCGCTTGCTTCGTATTCCGCGGCGCGATCGGCCAGCCGCTTGGCCAACACCGCGAGGCGCGCGCGGAACGGCGGCTTCATGTGCTGGCCGGGCGGGATATCCATCTCCACCAGCCATTCGACCGGCAGGTAGCAGCGCCCGCCGCGATCGTCCTCCTCGATATCGCGCGCGATATTGGCGAGCTGGAAGGCGATGCCGAGATCGCAGGCGCGGTCGAGCGTCGCGTCGTCGCGCGGGTCCATGCCCATGACGATCGCCATCATGCAGCCGACCGCGCCGGCGACGTGATAGCAGTAGCGGTACAGATCGTTCTCGGAGCGCGGCCGCCACTCCTCGGCGTCGAGCTTGAACCCGGCGAGCAGGTCGCGCGCGAAGCCCGCCGGCATGCGTGTCTCTTCGGCGACGATGCGCAAGGCGTCGAACGCCGGATCGCCGACCCATTCGCCCGCCAAGGCCGCCTCGGTCATCGCGGTCATCCGCGCCAGCCGCTCGGGCGCATCGGCGATCTTGGTCAGCGCGTGCCCGTGATCCTGCCCGTCGGCGAGATCGTCGCACGCCCGGCACCAGGCGTAGAGCAGCCATGCGCGATGCCGCACCTCGGGCGCGAACAGCAGGCTGGCGGCATGGAAACTCTTCGATCCGCGCGCGATCGATTCGCGCGCGGTCGCCACGATCGCATCGCGCGAGGGCAGGGCTGCGCTCATGCGGTCTTTGTGCTCCTGCGGAAGCAGGAGCCCAGGGTTTCGAACGATCCGCTTGCGACTCCTGGGCTCCTGCTTTCGCAGGAGCACGGCCCCCTTGCCGGGTTCGCCTTCAAAGGTCGCTCTTCTTCATCTGCGTGATCGTCTCGGCCGGCTCGTGCGCGGCCATCTTCGCCAGCAATCCGTCGAGCGTGTCGTCGACGATCAGCAGATTACGATGCTGCGGGCGCAGGAAGCCGACCTCGCCCATCTTCGCCACGAACTGCACGAGCCCGTCATAATAGCCCGCGGCGTTGAGCAGCCCGACCGGCTTTTGGTGATAGCCGATCTGCGCCCAGCTCATCGCTTCCCACAATTCGTCCATCGTGCCGGTGCCGCCGGGAAGAGTCACGAAGCCGCCGGAGAGATCGGTGAACGCCTGCTTCCTCTGATGCATCGTCTCGACGACGTGCAGCTCGGTCAGCCCGCGATGCGCCACCTCGGCATCGACCAGCGCCTGCGGGATCACCCCGATCACCTCGCCGCCCGCCGCGAGCGCGCTGTCGGCGACCGCGCCCATCAGCCCGAGCCTGCCGCCGCCATAGACCAATCCGATGCCGCGCGCCGCGAGCGTGCGGCCGGTGAGCCGCGCGACTTCGATGTAGACCGGATCGGCCGGCGTGGCCGAGCCGCAATAGACCGCAAGGCGCTTCACTTCTCCCCCTCCCCAGCAGGGGAAGGGGTCGGGGGGTGGGGCAGTAATGGATCGAGGCCGGTGCGGCACGGCCCCACCCCAACCCCTCCCCCGAGGGGGAGGGGCTTATTTGCGTTGCTCATCATCGTTGCTCCAGCATCAGCGCCGCGGTCGCCTTGGCGCTGCCGACGACGCCGGGAATGCCCGCGCCGGGATGCGTGCCGGCGCCGACCACGTAGAGGTTGGGAATATCGGGATCGCGATTGTGCGGGCGGAACCAGGCGCTCTGCGTCAGGATCGGCTCCAGGCTGAAGGCGGAGCCGAGATGCGCGTTCAGGTCGTGCGCGAAATCCTTCGGCGCGTAGCTGAACTTCGTCACGATGCGATCGTGGATGTCGGGGATCAGGCGGCGGCCGACCTCGTCGAGGATGCGCTTCTCCAGCACCGGCCCGATCTGGTCCCAGTCGACCGGGAACTTGCCGAGATGCGGCACCGGCGCGAGCGCGTAGAAGGTCGCGTGCCCCTCGGGCGCCATCGCCGGATCGGTGACGGTCGGGTGGTGGAGGTAGAGCGAGACATCCTGCGCCAGCACGCCGTGATCGTAGATGTCGGCGAGCAGCCCCTTGTAGCGCGGACCGAACAGGATCGAATGGTGCGGGATACCCGGCCAGCGGCCCCTGATCCCGAAATGCACCACGAACAGCGACGGCGACCAGCGCTTGCGCTCCAGCTTCGCGGCATAACGCTGCGCGCTGCGCGAGCCTTTGAGCAGGTCGCGGTACGAGTGCATCACGTCGGCGTTGGTCGCTACCGCATCGCCCTCGCCCTGCCAGCCCGACGCGCACGTCACGCCGGTCACGCGGTCGCCGATCGCCTCGATCGCCGTGACCGGATCGCCGAGCCGAAGCGTCCCGCCCAGCCGCTCGAACTGCGCCACCATCGCCGCGACCAGTTTGTTGGTGCCGCCTCGCGCGAACCACACCCCGCCGTGGCGTTCGAGCTTGTGGATCAGCGCGTATATCGCGCTCGCGGTGAACGGATTGCCGCCGACCAGGAGCGTGTGGAAGCTCAGCGCCTCGCGCAGTTTCTCGTTCTTCACGAAGCTCGCGACGATCGCATGGACCGAGCGCCACGCCTGATAGCGCGCCAGCGCCGGGGCGGCCTTCACCATCGAGGCGAAATCGAGGAACGCGACCGAGCCGAGCTTCTCGTAGCCTTCCTCGTACACACTGGCCGAATATTCGAGGAACCGCGCATAGCCCGCGACGTCTTCCGGGTTCAGCTTGGCGATCTCGCGCCTGAGCAACGTCTCGTCGTTGGTGTAATCGAAGCTCGTGCCGTCAGGCCAGCTCAGGCGATAGAACGGGCTGACCGGCTCCAGCGTCACGTCGTCGGCCATGTCGCGGCCGGAGAGCGCCCAGAGCTCCCTCAGACAGGCCGGATCGGTGATCACCGTCGGCCCGGCATCGAAGGTGAAGCCATGCTTCTCCCAGAAATACGCCCGCCCGCCGGGCTTGTCGCGCGCCTCGACGATCGTCGTCGCGACCCCCGCCGATTGCAGCCGGATGCCGAGCGCGAGCCCGCCGAACCCGGCACCGACGATGATCGCGCGCTTCACGACGTGATCGCCTTGATCGCGCGCTTCAGCGGTACGGGCGGCTTGCCCATCAGGATCCGCGCCTTGTCGGTCATGCTCGATCGGCCCGCATAGAAGCGGCCTATAAGGCGGGGATCGAGCGTGTAAAACCGCTCAAGGATCCGGTAACGCTCTTCCGGCTCGGCGGCGCGGAACAGCATCTTGTCGAGCATGCGGTAGAAGCCGCGCGCGCGCCACTGCGTCCGGGCGTACCGATGCAGCAGATCGTGCAGCCCCGCGCCCGACAGGTCCTCCGCCTCGGCGATCAGCGCGGCGGTGCGCACCGCATCGGGCAGCGAGTAGCCGGTGGTGGGGTGGAACAGGCCGGCGCGCATCCCGGCCTTGGCCACCTTGTTGCCGCCGCTCGTCCAATAGGCCTCGAAATCGCCGCCCAGCGCGACCGGCAGCACGCCCGCTTCCTCGCGCATCACCTTTTCGACCGTCCAGCCACGCGCATCGGCGTAGCTGTGGATGCGCTCGACCAGCGCGGTGCGATCCACCTCGGGCGTGTCGCTGTAATAGGTGTCCTCGACGAACATCCGCGTCGCGGCGAAGGGCAGGCCATAGACGAAGCGATAACCGTCGAGTTGTTCGACGGTCGCGTCCATCACCATCGGGTTGCGCGCGTCGTGCGGCTCCTCCAGTTCGAGCTCACGCCCGACGAACTTCTGCCAGCCGAGCTCGAGCAGTGAGAGATCGCCGGCCCCCCGGCAGTCGATCACCCCCTTGGCCTGGATGCGGTCGCCGTCGGCGAGCACCACCGCGCGCGGAGAGGCGCCCAGAACCTTGCGCCGCGTCATCAGCGCCGGCTCGGGCAAGGCGGCGCGCACCACCGCGTCGAGCCGCTCGCTCTCGATCGCATAATAGCTCGCGTTCAGCGTGCGCTGGTGCGCGGGAAAGGCGACCTGGTAACGCGTCCAGCCATGGCAGATCAGCGGCGCGACGATCCAGCGATGCGCTTCCGCCACGTCGCTGCCGAAGAAGCTCCACACATGATGGCCGCCGATCCGCGCGGCGCCCTCGATCAGCCGCACGTCGAGATCGGGCCGGCGCCGTTTCAGCGCCAGCGCGATCAATCCGCCGGCAAGGCCGCCGCCGACGATCGCGAGGTCGCATGGGATCACCGCCGCCATGAAGCCAGCGCCTAGCGGATGCCCGGGGCCGGGGGAACCACCGATCGCGCGTGTGCCACGCTTGATCCTTGGGCAAGCAAGTTCCAAACAAGCGCACGCAATCAAATAACAGGAGTCGAAGGATGCGGAAGACGGTCTGGCTGGGCGCGGCGCTCGCTGCGCTGAGCATCGGGAGCGCGGGCAGCGCGCAGGACGCCAATCCTTTCGCGAGCGTGAGCACGCTGCCGTTCCAGGCGCCGCCGTTCGACCGGATCAAGGACAGCGACTACCAGCCCGCCTTCGAGCAGGCGATGGCCGATCACCTCAAGGAGATCGAGGTGATCGCCGACGATCCCGCCGCGCCGACCTTCGACAACACGATCGCGGCGATGGAGAAATCGGGCCGCATGCTCGATCGCGTCAGCCTCGCTTTCTTCGGCGTGGTGCAAGCCAACACCAATGACACGCTCGACAAGGTGCAGGAAGTCGAGGCGCCCAAGCTCTCGCAGCATTCGGACGCGATCAACCTCAACCCCAAGCTCTTCGCGCGGATCAGGAAACTCTACGATACCCGCGCGTCGTTGAAGCTCACGCCCGAGCAGGCGCAGCTGCTGACGGTCTATTACAACAATTTCGTCCATTCCGGCGCGCTGCTGTCCGATCCGGACAAGGACAAGCTCCGTGCGATCAACACCGAGCTGGCGAGTTTGCAGACCGCGTTCCAGCAGAAGCTGCTCGCCGCGGCCAAGGCCGGTGCCCTGATGGTCGATGACCCGAAGACGCTGACCGGGCTCTCCGACGGCGAGCTCGCCGCCGCGGCGAAGGACGCCAAGGGCCGGGGGATGGACGGCAAGTGGCTGCTGCCGCTGCAGAACACCACGCAGCAGCCCGCGCTCGAATCGCTGAGCGATCGCGCCACGCGCGAGGCGCTGTTCAACCAGAGCTGGACGCGCGCCGAGAAGGGCGACGCCAACGATACGCGCGCGACGATTGCGCGCATCGCCGAACTGCGCACGCAGTTGGCGGTGCTGCTCGGCTACAAGACCTATGCCGACTACGCGCTGTTCGATCAGATGGCGAAGACGCCCGCAGCGGCGATGGCGTTCATGCGGGGCCTCGTCCCCGCGCTCGCCGCCGAGCAGAAGAAGGAAGTCGCCGACATCAATGCGGAGATCGCCAAGGACGGCACGCCGTTCGACGTGAAGCCGTGGGACTGGGATCGCTATGCCGAGCGCGTGCGCAAGGCGCGCTACGATCTCGACCAGAATCAGGTGAAGCCCTATTTCGAGCTGCACAAGGTGCTGGAGGACGGCGTGTTCTATGCCGCCAACCAGCTCTACGGCGTCACCTTCAAGCGCCGCACCGATATCCCGACCTACCAGAGCGACGTGATGACCTACACGGTCTACGACAAGGACGGCTCCGAGCTGGGGCTGATGTATTTCGACTATTTCAAGCGCGACAACAAAACCGGCGGCGCGTGGATGTCGAACTTCGTCAACCAGTCGCACCTGCTCGGCACCAGGCCGGTGGTCTATAACGTCGCCAATTTCACCAAGCCGGCCGAAGGCCAGCCCGCGCTCATCTCGTTCGACGACGTGACGACGATGTTCCACGAATTCGGCCACGCGCTGCACGGCCTGTTCGCCAACGGCGAGTATCCGTCGCTGTCGGGCGCCAACACGGCGCGCGACTTCGTCGAGTTCCCGTCGCAGTTCAACGAGCATTGGGCGCTCGATCCCAAGGTGCTCGCCCACTATGCCGTGAACTACAAGACCGGCGCGCCGATGCCCGCCGATCTGGTCACCAAGATCAAGAACGCGGCGAAGTTCAACCAGGGTTATGCGCTGGGCGAAGTGGTCGAGGCGGCGTTGCTCGACATGAGCTGGCATTCGCTGCCGGCGGGCACCCCCAAGCAGGACGTGGACACGTTCGAAGCCGAGCAACTGGCGAAGCTCGGGCTCGATACCGAGCATGTCCCGCCGCGCTACCGTTCGAGCTATTTCCTGCACATCTGGGCCAACGGCTATTCCGCCGGCTATTATGCGTATCTCTGGACCGAGATGCTCGACGACGACGCGTTCAGCTGGTTCATGGCGCACGGTGGCCTGACGCGCGAGAACGGCCAGCGTTTCCGCGACATGATCCTCTCGAAGGGCCATAGCGAGGATTACGGCCCGATGTTCCGCGCCTTTTACGGCAAGGATCCCGATGTCGGCCCCATGCTGGAGAACCGCGGGCTGAAGTAAGGCATTTCCCCTCCCTGAAAGGGAGGGGATCAAGGGGTGGGTTGAGACTTGATGTTACGGCAGCCGGAGCGCTCGGCCTAACCGTATCGCTATACGCCACCCACCCCCAACCCCTCCCTGGAAGGGAGGGGAGAGAAATGGCGCTTCGGCATCAATCGATCGCGCTTTCCAGCTCGATCGGGCTCAGCCGCCGGTCGAAGCGCACGCCGAAGCGGTCGTCGCGCACCCACATCACCATGCCGCGCATCCTGATCGGACCCCAGACCAACTCGACGCTCTCGGCGGGTCTGGGCGCCACGGCGCAATGCACCCGCGCACCGCCCGGCGAGAGATCGAGCAAGTGCGCGCGGTCTTTCTGTTCGCCGCGCCTGAGCGAGGCGAGCAGGAAGACCTTGGCGCGCGGCTCGGCCCGATCCTGCCGCCGCCCCGAGCGCGCGTCCGGCGTGCTGGCGTGAAGAAGTCCCTGGTCCACGGCGGCTCTATACGCGGAACCGATTCCGCCTTTCCCGCAAATTGATAGTGAGCCTTGTTTTAACCGCGCCGTGCTGGCTTGGGGCGCCACGATCTCCTAGGCGGGATCGACATTCAGGATTCCCAAACGGGCTGATCGCTGATTGATAGGACTCCGTGTTGGAGCGCGGAGTGGGCGATGGGGAACAAGCGATACGAGTTGAACGATGCGCAGTGGG
>Ga0153956_1000333_pt1 | contig 56371 bp, 44 predicted proteins | sample TSFL040MetaG_FD_104704 | JGI IMG/M metagenome (GOLD analysis project Ga0153956, IMG submission 104704) | Attine ant fungus gardens microbial communities from Florida, USA - TSFL040 MetaG | ecosystem: Host-associated > Fungi > Mycelium > Unclassified | place: USA: Florida, Wekiwa Springs...
CACTGACCTGACCGGCGAAGACCTGAAAATCGCCGACCTTTACCGCAGCGCCATGAATGTCGACCTGAAGAATCAGCTCGATCTCAAGCCGGCGCAAGCGGAACTGGCCAGGATCGCTGCCATCCGGAATAAGGACGACATGGCCGGTTTCATGGGCGCGACGGCGGAAACCTTCGGCGCGGCCTTTTTCGATATTTTCGTTTATGACGACGCCAAGAAACCGGGCTACCGCGCGCTCCAGATGTCGCAGGGCGGGCTTGGCCTGCCGGACCGCGACTATTACCTGACCGATACCTATGCCGACAAGAAAGCTGCCTATGAGGTCTATATCAGGGACCTGCTGACCATGGCCGATTATCCGGGCGCCGAACAGGCGGCGAAGGATATCGTGGCGCTGGAAACGCGGATCGCCGAGGTGAGCTGGACCAAGATCGAGAGCCGCGACGACACCAAGACCTATAATCCGATGGCGCTGAAGGACCTGAATACCTACGCGCCCGGCTTCAACTGGGATAATTTCTTCGCCAGCGCCCATGTCTCGCAGGCGCAGAAGGTGATCGTGGCGCAAAATACCGCCATCCCGAAGATCGCCCAGATCTACGCCGATGCACCGCTGGAAACCCTCAAGGCGTGGGAAACCTTCCGGGCGCTCGATCAGGCCTCGGCCTACCTGTCGGACCGCTTCTATGCCCGCCGTTTCGAGTTCCGCTCGAAGGATATGTACGGCATCGCCGAACAAAGACCCTTATGGAAGCGCGCCGTCGGCACCACGGATGACAATATGGGCGAGGCGCTCGGCCGCGCCTATGTCCGCGACTATTTCCCGCCGGACTCCAAGGCCAAGATGGAAGGCCTGGTTCATGACCTGCTGTCGGCCATGAAGATCCGCATCGAGAACCTGACCTGGATGAGCGCGCCCACCAAGGAAAAGGCGCTGGAAAAGCTGTCCACCTTCGGCGTCAAGATCGGTTATCCCAACAAGTGGCGCGACTACTCCGCCCTCGATATCAAGGCCGACGACCTTTACGGCAATATCGAACGCGCCTCGGCGTTTGAATGGGCCTATCAGGTGTCGCATATCGACCAGCCGATCGACCCGGAAGACTGGGAAATGACGCCGCAAACCGTCAATGCCTACTATTCGCCGACCAAGAACGAGATCGTCTTCCCGGCGGCCATCCTGCAACCGCCCTTCTTTGATCCGAAGGCGGACATGGCGGTCAATTACGGCGCCATCGGCGCGGTCATCGGTCACGAAATCACCCACGGTTTCGACGATCAGGGCCGCCACTACGATTCGACCGGTGCGCTGGTCGAATGGTGGACGCCGGAAGACGCCGCCAAGTTCGAGGCCCAGACCAAGGCGCTGGGCGCGCAATACGACGCTTATGAACCCGTGCCGGGCGTCCATACCCAGGGCGGCCTGACCATGGGTGAAAACATCGCCGATCTCGGCGGCGTCCTGCTCGGCCTCGACGCCTATCATATCTCGCTTAACGGCAAGCCGGCGCCGGTCATCGACGGCTATACCGGCGACCAGCGCGTTTTCCTCGGCTTCGCGCAGGTCTGGCAAAGCAAATACCAGCCGGACTTCCTGAAGTTTATCGTGGCGTCCGATCCGCATTCGCCGGATAAGTTCCGCGCCATCGGCGCCGTACGTAACGTCGATGCCTGGTACAGGGCCTTCAATGTCCAGCCGGGCCAGGCCTACTACGTCAAGCCCGCCGACCGCGTGAAAATCTGGTGAGGGTGCGAGGCGCCCTCAACCCGGAATCGTGACGGCGCGTGTTGTAGGGCCAGTGCGGTTCTCACAAAAGCCCGTCTCTCAGGCGGCGGGCTTTCTTGCTTTGATCCTACGGCTGTACGCTCGTCAGGGCCAGAGACGTCCGCACCTGACCGGCATGGCTGGCGCCGTCGGTCGGATGATATTTGAGCAGGACCGGCAGATCATTACCCATCAGGGCCAGATCATGGTTCCAGTCGCGGTCGGCATAGGCGAAGCGGCGCATATTCGGACTGGCCGCCTGAAAAGCCACCCACAGGGCGATGGTGAGCAAGGTGGCGGCAATGACGGCGAACATCAGGCGTTTCATGTCTCGGTCCTCGGATGATGCCGGCGAACCCCACCGGCGAGGCAGCCGGACGGCGGCGCTATCCCGCCGCCGTCCGGTACGCTTCACTCAAAGTCCCCCCTCATTCCAGGTTTTGATGCCTGGCCCCCAAGAGGTGTGAAACAACGCTTTCTCACGGGGGCGAACCATGATATGAACGTCGTTCACAATTGTTGTCTAACGTAAGCTTGAACGTTGTTCAACATTAAAATGAACTTTGTTCAAAATAATTTCGAGACAGGCTCCCCATGTCCGCCAAAGCCGTATCCTCCGCCACCGCCGACCGCCGCCAGGCACAGCTCGAAGCCCTGATAGCCGCAGCGGAAAAGCGCATCTGCGACTCAGGGATGCACAGCCTGAAGGCGCGCGATCTCGCTGCCGATATCGGTGTGGCGCTGGGCGGGCTTTATAATATCGTGCAGGATATCGACGCCCTGCTGCTGCTGGTCAGTTCGCGCACCCTGGCGCGGCTGGGCGAGGCGGCGCAGGCAGCCACGGCGCACCTGCCGGTTTCCACCCGCGCCGAGGCCATCGACCGGCTGGTCATGGTGGCGCAGACCTATCTGACATTCGCCCGCGAAAACCTGCCCTTGTGGCGGATGATCTTCGAGCTGCGTCTGGATAGCCCTTTACCGGACTGGGCGGCGCAGGATCAGTTGCGCCTGTTCCGCCATATCGCCGAACCACTCCACGTCATCATGCCGGACCTGGATACCGTGGCCCTGACCGTCCGCGCCCGCACACTCTTTGCCGCCGTGCACGGCATTATCAGTATTGGGCTGGAAGAACGCCTGATCGCCGTGCCGCCGCAGAAACTGTCAGATGAAATCGAATGGCTGACCCGCGCGGCGTGCCGGTGATGAAGTATCTACTTAATGTATTCGCAGCGAAGATAAGCAAGCCCCCCAGCACCACATCTCACTCGCTATGCTCGTTCCCATCTCCGATGGGGTGGTATAACAGGGAAAGTCCGCCTCCTGAGAGACGGGCTTTCGTGAGAACCGCACCGGCGTTACAGCAAACGCTGTCACGATTCCGGGTCCAGGGTGCCTGGCACCCTGGTTACCAGATGCGGACGCGATCTTCGGGCGCCAGGTAGTACTTTTCGCCCGGCTGAACATTGAACGCCTTATACCAGTCGTCGATATTGCGCACCGGCCCGATGACACGGAAAACCGCCGGCGAGTGCGGATCGGTGGCGACCTGCTGCCTGACGGCATCATCGCGGTATTTCGAGCGCCAGACCTGCGCGAAGCCCATGAAGACACGCTGATCGCCGGTGAAGCCATCGAGCACGGGCGAGTCCGCGCCGTGCAGCGAAATGCGGTAGGCATCGAGGCCGAGCAGGTTGCCGCCGAGATCGGCGATGTTCTCGCCCATGGTCAGGCCGCCCTGTATATGGACGCCAGGCAGGGGTTCAAAGGCGTCATATTGCGCGCCGTATTTCTTGGCCTCCACCTCGAACTTGGCCGAATCCTCGTCGGTCCACCAGCTCTTGAGGAAGCCCTCCCCGTCATAATTGCGGCCCTGATCGTCGAAGCCGTGGGTGATTTCGTGACCGATCACGCCGCCGATACCGCCATAATTGACCGCCATGTCGGCCTTCGGATCGAAGAAGGGCGGTTGCAGGATGGCGGCCGGGAAGACAATCTCGTTGCGGGTCGGCGAATAGTAGGCGTTGACCGTCTGCGGCGTCATGCCCCATTCGAGCGGATCGACCGGCTTGTCGATCTTGGCGACTTCATAGGCCCATTCAAACGCCGACGAACGCTCGACATTGCCGTAAAGATCGCCCGGCCTGATATCGAGGGCGGAATAATCGCGCCACTTGTCCGGATAGGCGATCTTGACGCCGAATCTGGAGAGCTTTTCCAGGGCCTTTTCCTTGGTGGGGGCGCTCATCCAGGTCAGGTTCTCGATGCGGATCTTGAGCGCGGCGCGCAGGTCGGCGACGAGGCCTTCCATCTTGGTCTTGGAGTCGGCGGGGAAATATTCAGCCACATAGGCGCGGCCGATGGCTTCACCGAGCGCGCCGTCGGTGACGCTGATGGCGCGCTTCCAGCGTTCGCGCTGGGCCTGTGCGCCGGAAAGGTCACGCGAGCGGAATTCCCACTGAGCGGTGGCGAAGCGCTCGGAAAGATAGGGCGCGGCCTGATCGACCGTGCGGAAGGTTTCCCAGGCTTTCAGGGTTTCCAGCGGGGTGTCGGCGTAAATCTGCGCGATCTTCGGGAAGGCGGTGTTTTCGTTGACGATAACCTTGCTGGCCTTGTCCGTTCCAGCGGCCCTGAACCAGTCGGCCCAGTCGAAATCCGGCGCGAACTTCGCCAGTTCGGCGCGGGTCATCGGGTTATAGGTCTTGGTGTCGTCGCGGCGGTCGATACGGGTCCAGCTCACCTCGGCGATCCTGGTTTCCATCGCCACGATATCCTTCGCGGACTGGGCCGCGTTCGGATAGCCGACCATGATCAGCATTTTCGTGACATAGGCTTCGTACTTCGCTTTCTTTTCGGCGAAGCTGTCCTGAAGGTAGTAATCGCGGTCCGGCAGGCCTAGGCCCGACTGGCCGATATAGAGCACATTGATGTTCGGGTTCTTGGCGTCGCCATCGACAAAGGCCGCGAAGAAGCTGGAGCCGAATTCGCCGCTGGTCCGGCCCATATGGGCGGCCATTTGCGCCTTGGTCTTTATGTTGCGGATGGCGGCCAGGCTGGGGGCCAGCGGCGCGACATCCAGTTTCTGGATCGCCGCCTCGTCCATCATGGCGTTATAGAGATTGGCGATCTTCGCATCGTCGCCGGTGAGGCCGGTCTGCGCGGCCAGGCCGGTGACCAGCACCTTCATGCGGTTTTCCGACAGTTCGCGCAGTTGCAGGAAGCTGCCATAGGAGGTGCGATCGGCCGGAATGACCATTTCCTTCACCGCCGTGCCGTTGACATAATCGAAGAAGCTGTCGCCCGGCTTGACCGAGGTATCCATGCCCGCAATGTCGATGCCCCAGGTGCCGTATGTCTTCGCCACGGTATCCGGCGCGGCGTCATTGCTGCCGGAAGACGTATCGGCGGCCATTATGGCGTCCACACTCTCCAGGCTCTGCATGTGACACCAGGCATCGAAGCACTCGGCGGCATGGGCCGGCGCCACGGAGATGGCAAGCCCGCCCAGGGCCGTGGAACAGGCAAGAATTTTCAGCAATTTCATGAAGGCACCCCTTGAGCCGGTGGTCGGGGACCCGTCGGCTCTCGTTGATTAAAAAAGATACTATCTCCACCTTAACGTTTTTATGAAGCTTGCAAACATGAATTTTCATCATGTTTTACGAAAACGTGCCTGTGGGGGGTTACATTTTGGCGCGTCATCCCCTTATAGTTAAGCCAGACACCCCAAATGAGGATAGGTAGCCGAAGATGAACGCATCCGCAGCGAGTCACATGTCCACGATTGCGAAAGAAACCCTGGCGCCGGTTCTGAATACGGAGGCGCAGGGCTATTACATTTTCATTATCGTTTTTTTGCTGGCTTCCGCGGTCGTCGTTCCCATCTTCCAACGCTACAAGGTATCCAGCGTTCTCGGATTTCTCCTGATCGGCGTCCTGTTCGGTCCCGATGTCATGGGACGGCTGGCGAGTGCCTGGCCGGTCTTTGACGCGTTCAGCGTCATGCGTTCGCACACCGTCCACCAGCTTGCCGAACTGGGCGTCGTCTTCCTGCTGTTCTCAATCGGTCTGGAACTGACCTTCGAGCGTCTGAAATCGATGCGGCGCATGGTCTTCGGCCTCGGCGCGCTGCAAGTAATCCTGTGTTCGCTGGCCCTGACCGGCCTGTTCCTGCTGCTGGGCCAGAGCGTCGTCGCCTCGATCGCGCTCGGCATGGCCATCGCCCTGTCCTCCACCGCCGTGGTCATTCCCGTCCTGGCCGACCGCAAGGCGCTCAAGACCGCCTCCGGGCGCAGCGTTTTTGCCGTCCTGCTGGCGCAGGATATCGCCGTCGCGCCGATCATGATCACCGTGATCATGCTGGCCGGCGGGGCCGCGGGCGCTACCGGAAGCAATAACGGCCTTTCCGGCCTGCTGGCCCTGATCCCGGCCCTGTTCGGCATTGGCATATTGGTGATACTCGGCCGCTGGCTGCTGCGTCCTCTCTTTAATACGGTCGCCTTCTCGCGCTCGCGCGAACTGTTCATGGCCGCCTGCCTGCTGTGCGTGCTCGTCGCCGGCCAGATATCGGTGATGGCGGGCCTGAGCATGGGGCTGGGCGCCTTCGTTGCCGGCGTGCTGCTGGCCGAAACCGAATACCGCCGCGAAATCGAGAACATGGTCGAGCCGTTCAAAGGCCTGCTGCTGGGCCTGTTCTTCGTCACGGTCGGGGCGCGCCTGGAAATCGCCGCCGTGATCAGCCAGCCGCTGCTCGTCCTGGGTCTGGCCGCCGCCCTGATCGCCGTCAAGGCCGCCGTCATCTATCCGGTGGCGCGCCTGTTCGGCCTCAATAACCGCAGCGCCATCGAAACGGCGGCGGTGCTGGGACCGGCGGGTGAATTCGCCTTCGTCATCATCGACCAGGCCATCGGCCACAAGGTCCTGAGCGCCGAGGTCGGCCAGGCGGTCATCCTCGCCGCGATCATCTCTTTGTTCTCCATTCCCTTCCTCGCCGCCGGCGCCGGCCGTTTGTCGAAGTCGCTGGCGAAAAACGCCACGGCCCCTACCGCCGTCATGCCGGAAGTGGTCAGCGAAGCGGCCAAGGTCATCGTCGTCGGTTTCGGTCGGGTCGGCGAACTGGTCACCGAAATGCTGAAGCTGCACAATATCGAATACATGGTGGTCGATATCAATCCGCAGGTCACCCAGCGCGCCCGCGCCCAGAACATAGAGGCCTGGTACGGCGACGCGTCGGCGGCGGAATTTCTGCACAGCCTGGATATAGAGCGTGCCCGTGCCGTGGTGGTCACGGCGTCCAATCCGCTCTTCACCGATCAGGTGGTCAAGGCGGTCAGGGCCATGCGCGCCGATGTTCATATTATCGCCCGTGCGCGTGACGCCTCCCATGCCCAGCGCCTGTATGAGATGGGCGCCACGGACGCCGTGCCGGAAACCATCGAGGCCTCGCTGCAACTGGCGGAAAACACCCTGATCGACCTGGGTGTGCCGATGGGGCTGGTCCTGGCCAGCGTGCATGAGCGCCGCGATGTCTTCCGCAAGATGTTCGGCATCCGCAAGCCCGAAGCGCCAGTCAAGCCGGAGCGGTCGCTGGAGGATGTGGCGCTGGCTTTGTCGGAAAAAATGGGAACCGAAAATGCGGGAGAGGCCTAGGACGGATCAACATTCAGCAACTCCCCCCTTCTTATACCTCCCCACCTGTGGGGAGGGGGGCCGCACGACCGCAGGGAGATGCGGTGGTGGGGGTGTTGCCGTCAATATGGAAGCTTGAGTTTCCGATCACATGAAATCGGCAGGTCCATGATCTGAACGTACACAAGCCGGCAGTCCCCCACCACCGCATCCAGCGCTTAGCGCGTCGTGCGGTCCCCCCGCCCCGTGAACGGGGCGGTATAAGATGGTGTGGCCGGAGATATAATGAATGTCGATCCGTCCTAGTCGCACCGGGCGGCGATCTGCGCGTCCATATCCTGTTTTTGCGAGGTCAGGGCGGCTGACATGTTGAGCACGTCCTGAAGCATCCGGTTGCGCGTGCCTTCAAGCAGCGCGGTATCCTGGCCGATCAGTCCGGAAAGCGGCTGGACCAGATCGAGGCTGCCGGCGGTATCGGCGGCGGCGGCGCGCAGGTCGCTGCAGCCGCCGGCCGTATCGCCGACGTTGAACTTCCCCGTCGCGCTGTTGGCTTCCTGTGTCGCTTTGCGGGCCAGATCGACCAGCCGCTCCTGGATCTGTTCCTGGGTTTGGGGCTGGGCGAAGGCGCCACCGGGGATCAGCAATATAAGCAGGCCGATCATGACGGTCCGGAGACGTTTCATCGGGGCGCGTGTCATTTCGGCTCCTGAAAGGGACTTTCAAAAGCCTAGCACAGCGTCGTTTCCGGTAAAATCCCAAATGTTCGGATTATTTGCCGCTGTCGTGCGCTTCAAGGCGGTTGCGCAGGGCGTCGATCTCATGGAAGAAGCGTTTGCGGATCTCGGCGGCAAAAGGATTGTCGCGCTCGATGGAGAGGAACAGTTCGTCGGAATCGCCCGAAACCAGACTCACGCCCTGCATCATCAGGTCGTAGGAGCGCGTGGTATGGACGGTCGGCAAAGGCTCAAGGCCGCTCAGCACCTTGGCGATCAGGTGGGTCAGGCCCTGGACGGCGGCCAGCGCCTTGTCGTGCTGCTCAGGCGTGGCGACGGACACCTTCAGGTCGAGTGTCTGACCGAAGAAGCGCATCAGGGTATTCATGTGGCGTACACGCACCGGGCAGAGGACGATTTCCAGGTCATGGATGCCCTTGCGCGCCGATTGCGGCCCGAAAAGCGGGTGAGTGCAGAGGATCGAAACCGTCGGCGGCAGGGCATCGACCAGCCACTTCGACGGCTTGATCTTGACCGAACCGACGTCGATCACCAGGGCGTAGGGTTTGACGTAGGGCGCGACAGCCTGGGCCAGGGCCTGGAGCGTGCGGATCGGCGTGGCGAGCACCACGATGTCGCAGGCCGCCGCGGTCGGCAGATCGGTCAGGGTGACATTGTGGCGTCTGGCGAATCCGCGCGCATCCGGGCTGGGGTCGCAGGCATAGATGTCGAAATAGGGCGACAGATGCTTGACAATCAGGCGGCCGAACGCGCCCAAACCGAATAACCCCAAACTACGCACTTGTTTAGACACGCCGACGCTGCCTCATATAAAATAAAGCGCGCCACCTAGCACGAAATCGCAGGCAAGGCGAGATAAAACGTCCCTGCGCAGGCAATTAGGGGATGGTTTTTACTATGCGAACGTCATAATGCGAATGATTTTGCCTGAAATTCAGTTTCCGAAGAAACTTTTTTTCTTGCCGCCCTTTGCTTTTTTCCCGTCCGGCGGCGGCGCTTCGCCGGCGATCTGGGCCGGTGTTTTCGGCAGTTCGTCCAGCGTCAGAAAGTCGTCTTCATTGCGGTCGAGTATGGTGAAGCGCTGGTTCGAGGCGTTGATCCATTCATCGGCCTTGACGCGGAAATCGAGATTGGCGTCGGCGGCGCGGATCGGTTGCGGCTCATCGATCAGCCCGTATTGCGAGGCGCCGACGATCTGCTTCTGATAGCGTCCGGCTGTCGGGTCCGCATCCGCGCCTGAATCATCGGATTGGGCGACATAGTTTTTCGGCTGCCGGATGCGCGGATCGGTTCGCTGGATTTCCGGCGCGATATCATTTTCGTAACGGCTGTTTTCAGGGCTGTTGATATAGCCGTCGTGATTCTGGTCCAGCGTGTTGAAAAAGGCAATGGCGTCGCTGATGAACTCTTCGCGGCTGATCTTGCCGTCCTTGTCGGTGTCGGCCTGCTCGAACCACTTCACTACCGGATAGGGCTGGCCGGCCGCCGCGCGGAAGGGCTGGCCGGACGGTGAGAAGAAGGTGTTCAGGCTCAGGCCGACGCCCACATAGTCCTGCGCGCCGGCAGTGGTGCCGAGGCCTGCGCCGGCGATGAGAATGGGGAGGAGAAAGCGGAGAGGGCGCATGGCGATGTCACTATTGCAAGGGGAGAGCAGGGCGAAGGCGTAGGGCGGTTTTGTGGTCAATTTGGGGCCGTTTTCAGATTAGCCGCCGGTACGCGGATAAGCAAGGGGGGGCTTATGACAGGGAAAAACTTGCCGATACGTTTTTTCCTACAGTAAATTATGATTGCGCGTATGTTTGTTGTGATATAATCGAAGTGAATTGCTATGATTTTTAAGTCGTAAATTCGGTATTTCTGTTGCATATTTGAAATATTGATTAAAATAATATCCTGTTAACTTGGATATTTTTCTCTGTGAACCTGCCGGATTTCTTTTGCCGGCTTTTTCAGGAGATCAACATGCAGATAGGCAGCACGGCAGGGGCCTCCCTCAGCCAGTTATTGTCGCAGATGCAGGCCAGGCTGGCGTCCCAGACATCTGCCGCATCATCGGCTTCCGGCAGCGGTGCGGCGGCGTCTTCCTCGACCATCACCACCTCCTCTGCGTCGTCCACCACCAGCGTCAGCGAGGATCTGAGTTCTCTGCTCAGCGCGCTGTCGGACCAGTTGATGAGCAGCCTGCTCGATGCTCAGCGGCAACACGGTCCCGACAGCGGTCCGGACGATGGACGGGGCGGCGCGCCGCAATTGTCGGATATCGACAGTGATGGTGACGGCGTTCTCAGCAAAACCGAAATGGAGGCTTTCGACACCTCCAGGAGCGGCAGCACGGATACCACCCGCGCCGACCAGATGTTCTCGGCCATGGATACGGATGGTGACGGTTCGGTCACGGCCAGCGAGAAATCGGCCTTCGACGAGACGATGGCCGCCAATCGTCCGCAGGACGGAGGTATGGGCGGTCCCGAAGGCATGAATGGACCGCCGCCGGGGTCCCCGCCTTCCGGGAGCACGGACTCGACGTCTTCCGCTTCCAGCGCTTTCAGCAGCATGGATTCCTCTACGGATCTCGCCGGTCTGCTCAAGGCGCTGCAAAGCGCGATCGAGGCTTACGGCTCCGGCAGTCTCCAGTCGCAGGCCTCGGCGTCTGCGTCCAGCCTGTCGATTGCGGCATAAGGCGTCCCATGACTTCCCCGGATTCACCTATGGGTTCGGGGAATCAGGGAGCGTTATTTCAGGAGCGGTCCGGGAAAAATTCGCGGCGGATCGACGCCCAGATATAATCGAGCACCAGATAATAGAACACGGTCTTGACCAGCTTTACCGTCTGGATATCGAAATAATATTGCAGGCTGATGGACAGGATCAGCGTGGCGATCATCACCAGTCCGGCGATCATCAGCTTCTTCGGCATCAGCAGTTTTTCAGTCAAAGACATGCACGCGTCTCCACAACTTATGACATTTTAACTTTTACGATCGCCGGATTTACAACCTCTTAACACCGGTTAATGGCGGTCCGTCAATCGGAAAATGTGCCTGAAAGGCGAAACGCAACGGTATCGCGCCGGCGGGGGGTATGATAGCCTGGCTGTCATGAGCCGTGAATTCGTCAATCAGTTTTGCGCCGCCCTGCCCGGCGCCGAAGTCTCCGATCCGTGGGGTGGCGGCCATGATTGCTGGAAGGTGGGCGGCAAGATGTTCGCCTCCATCGGTTCGGTCACGCCCGCCGTGGCGGTCAAGACGGCGGATATCGAGATGGCGGAAATGCTGATCGAGGCCGGCGTCGCCGAACGCGCCAAGTATCTGCACCGGTCATGGATTCAATTGCCGTGGGGCACGCCGGAAGACGAACTGCGCGCCCGTATTCTGGACTCCTATCGCCTCGTGCGCGGTGGATTGCCGAAAAAGGTCCAGGCCGCGCTTCCGCTTCCGTTCGTTTAGGCCGAAGCCGAACTGTCGGCAAAGGTTTCGCCGATGCGCTGGGCGCCGGTAATTTCGATTGGCGCGGCCAGCATCTGGCCGGCCCAGCCGCCTTCGCGCGTATGGCTGTCGATCTTGCCCTTGAGGATGGCTTTCACCACGTCCATGCCCTTGGTGACATGACCGAAGGCGGCATAGCCCAGCTTGTCGTCGGAGCCTTCGCGGCCGGCGTCCATATAGGTGTTGTCGCCGACGCAGAGGATGAAGTCGCCGGTCGCTGTACCGGGGGCGAAGCGCGACATCGAAATGGTGCCGTTGGTATGCGAAAGGCCGGTCTGCTTTGTCGATTCATGGGCGATCGGCGGGAAGGTCGGCCCCTGGATGCTGGCCTGGATAAAGCCGCTGGGGCCGGAATGGGCGGCGCGCCAGAAATTGGCGCCGACAATCTTGCCGGCGTCGAGATAGTGCAGGAAATTGGCCGTGGTCAGCGGCGCCTTTTTCGCTTCCAGCAGGATTTCGATATCGCCCTTGGTCGTGGTCAGGCGCACGCTTACGGTTTCCGGTTCCGGCGGCGGGGCGGGCGGGGCCTTCGGTTTGACGGGCGCGGGAGCCTCGGCCTTTTCCGGTTTTTTCGAGCAGGCCGACACGGCCGTGGCCACCAAGGCCAGCCCGGCGCCGATAAATCCCCGTCGTTTCATGCGTGTCTCCAAAATCACAACAGATCCGCAGTTATCGAAATTCTGTCGGCTTTGGCAAGTCTTACCGGACCGAAAGTATCTGGCTCAGTTTGATATCGGCCGAGGATTCGCCGATCATGAGGTTGACCGGTGCGGCCTCGACGGTAAAGACTTTGGCGCCCACGTTCCAGTAGGCCAGTTGCGAGGCTTTCAAGGGTAGCGTCACGGTCCGCGTCTCGCCGGCGGCGAGATGGATACGTTTGAAGCCTTCCAATGCCTTCATCGGGCGCTCGACCTGCGATTCCGGATAACCGATATAGAGCTGGACGACCGTATCTCCGTCGATCTTACCGGTATTGCTGACATCGACGCTGACCGTGACCTCGCCATCCTTTGCGATTTGCGGCGTACTGGTTTTCAAATTGGCATAGCGGAAGGTGGTGTAGCTGAGGCCATGGCCGAAGGGATAAAGCGGTTGGTCTTTCGCATACATATAGGTGCGGCCGTGGCGGATATCGTAATCCATCATCGGCGGCAACTGATCCATGGAGGCCGGCCAGGTGGTCACCAGATGGCCGCCGGGATTGTACGCGCCGAAGATGACCTGCGCCAGCGCCGTACCTTCATCCTGTGACGAATGCGCCATGTGCAGAATGGCCGGCACATGAGCCTGTGACCAGTTGATGGTGTAGGGGAAGCTGGAGATCAGCACCATCACCGTCTTCGGATTGGCCGCGTAGACGGCTTTCACCAGTTCCTCCTGCGCCAGGGCAAGGGTTTCGCGGTCGCGGCCTTCGCGGCCATCGCCCGGATCGGCGCAGGGGTTGGTGCCGGCGTCGTTCCAGTCGGTCGCCATGTTCGGGCCGCAGGTTGGGTCATTGCCGACGACGACAATGACGGCATCGGCGCTTTTCGCGGCGGCCACCGCCTTGCCCTCGCTGTTGTCGGCGGCATAGGTAACGGCCACATCAGGCCCCAGCGCGGCCTTGATACCGGCCAATGGCGTGACGGCGTAGGGCGGCAGACCACCATACCAGTCCCAGTGAACGCTGTCGGCCAGAGGACCGATGACGGCCACCGTTTTCAGCTTTTCTTTTTGCAGAGGCAGGGTGCTTTTGTCATTCTTCAAAAGCACTACCGATTCCAGCGCGATCTGTTTCGAGATATCGCGGCTGGCATCGGTATTCCACGGCTCGGCACCATCATGGATTTTGGCATAGGGCACCCGTTCCGCCGGATCGAGCAGGCCAAGCTTGAGGGCGATGCGCATCTTGCGGCGCACGGCGTAATTGATGTCGTCCTGCGTCAATGAGCCATCCTTGAGCGCTGCGTGAGCCTCATCTTTGTAGGTGTCGAGGAACTGGTTGATCCCGGCCTTGACGCTGGCCACCACGGCGTCCTTCTGGTTCGGGAAGGTCTTGTGCCACTTGACCAGATTGGTCACCGCGCCGCCATCGGAGGACAGGATTTCCACGCCCCACTGTTTGGTGAGGAGGCTGTCGAGAATCGGATGGATAGTCATCGGCGTGCCGTTCCACGCATTATAGGAAGCCATGACGGCCTTGGCGCCGCCGTCCTCGAACGCCATGCGGAAAGGCACGGAATAATATTCCCAAAACAGTCGTTCATCGAAATCGGAGGAAGACCCGCCGCGGCCGTTTTCATTACTGTTGGCCAGGAAGTGCTTGAGCAGGGCGGCGGATTGCCAGTATGTCGTATCGTCACCTTGCAGCCCTTTGACGAAGGCGGTCGCCATGGTGCCGTTGAAAAACGGGTCTTCGCCATAGACCTCCTCGCTGCGGCCCCAGCGCGGATCGCGGGCCAGGTCGGATTGCGGCCCCCATTGCATCAGAATCTGGCGGCCGTATTGCGTCGTCTGCGTGATATAGCGCGCTTCGTAGCCCTGACGGCCGGCGGCTTTCTGCACGATTTCCGGGTCCCAGGTTTCGCCCATGCCGGGCGGCTGCGGAAACTGGGTTGTGGTGACCGGTGTCAGGTTGCGCTTGCCGCCGCCGCGCTGGACCACGCCGTGAATGCCTTCGGAACTGCCGATATTGGGAATGCCGAGACGCGGCACGGCGGTTTGCGTGCCGAGGATGTCGATCTTCTCGTCGATCGTCATCAGGGAGAGGATATTGTCGATACGCTGTTCGGCCGGCAGATCCGGATTCTGGAACGGGTACTTATCCTGCGCCATTGCCGGGGCGGCGATCAGGCAGACAGTGGATATCGCCAGCGCAAGACGGCGCCATATATGATCTGACATGCGTATCTTCTCCTGAGACTGGCCGCTTCTCATTTCAGCGAACGGGCGGCCATCCGGGAAATCTGTCATACGGCCATCCGGGTGGCAAGCGCCTTAACGCGCGGCCAGCCTGGCCCGTCTGCGCTCGACACCCCACATCCCCGCCATGAGGGCAAAAGTCAGGCCGTAACCGCTCCATAGGACGACAGCGGTGATCTGGGTATATATGTCGACATGCGAAGACAGATGCTGGGCGAAATGAGAAATGACGGCATTCAACTGGAAGGCCGAGATAAACAGCGTCCATATCCGCCGCGACCACAGGGAGAGGGTCACAAAAGCGATCAGCGCGGCCACATCCACCAGCACATACCCCAGGCCGTCATAGACATCTTTCGATCGCGTCATCTGTACGATGATGCTGAGGAAAAGGCCGACAACGAGTATGCCGCCGCCCCAGCGTTCCGGGGCTTCCCCGCGCCACAAGGCCCAGAGGCAGGTGGCTACCATCAGCATGGTCCCGAACCACTGCCATATGAAATGAAGGATCATGGTTTCAGCCTGAAATGTACAGGCCGCCGCCGTCCTGGCGCCTGCCCACGCCAGAATATTCGGAGAAAGCCGCCGGAAAATGGAATATTGCCGGGCCATTGCCAGATAAATTCAATGGTCATGTGTCATTCCGGCCTGGCAAATACGAGGAATCGCCAGACCTGCCCCCTCAGCCGATCTGGCGATTTAAAACCTGAAGACCTTCCAGTGTGCCGATAACGGCCGCGATAAGCCCGCTGACCAGAATGGCAGAAAGCACCCCCACGATCACGATCAGCCCCAGCCACTGAAATGCATTCAGTTTGGCCAGCCTGTGTTCGAGGCTGTCCCATCGTCGGTCAACCAGGCGGTCGCCGCGATCAGGCTGAACAAGGCCGTCTCCGGCCCTTTGGTCCGGTTCAGCCGCTGGATGTCTTCCAGGGTTTCCCGGATCAAGGCTTGCTTTTCTGGTCGCGCCAGTTGCCGCCAGGTCATTTCGAGCTGATCCCAGCGGATCGCCATATGAGACGGGTTTGGTGAAAAGGGCTTGTTCATGCGGTTTGGTTAGCACATCCGTATCCGTGCCGTCCTTCGGTCCTGCAGTCCCTCGGTCGTCACGACCGATGTCCCTTTCATGGGCCGCCAGCAAGCGCGCCGCGTCACGGCTGGTCGCCACGCCCAGGCGGCGCCGGGCTTCCTCGGTATGCGTCTTGACCGTACGCTCGCCGATATTGAGGAAACGCGCGATTTCCTTGGCCTGATACTGCTGGGAAACCAGCCGCAGGATTTCCTTTTGGCGTGGTGTCAGCGCCTCGATGCCTGCCGCCTTGTTTTCCATCCCCGCTCTCCTGTACGCGCATCCTGTGCGATTCGTTCTTAGCCTGAAAAGACGGACAATTTCCAGATGGTAATGCGGACGCCTACTTCCGGACCGGCGCGCCTTTTGCCTGCATTTCGGCCATCAGGCCCGAGCAGTTGGCGTCCTTGGCATAGTCTATGCCAACGAATGGCAGGAGAGTATTTAATGCCAGGGCCAGCCCGCCCTGAACCACGGCCGGGCCGGGATCGATGCCGAATTTCGGCGCGGAGAGGTGACCGCCGATGACGATCGGCGCATTGATGCGGGTCAGGCGGAATTTCTTCGGCTTGCCCTTGAAGACCAGCTTCAGGCTTTCGTCATTGAGATTGACCGTGCCGCCGCCACCCACCCGCGTCACGCCGGTGTCGAAGACCGCGTTGCTGGCCTGCATGACGCCATTACGGATCTGGAAATCGGCCACGGCGCAGCGGATATCGGTCTGGTGCGGGTCTTTCGTCAGGAGCTGGAACAGGCCCTTGGTGGCGTTGATCCCCATCAGTTCGGCAAAGCTCTGGCGGATCGTGCCGTGCGGCATGACGAGGGTGAGCTGGCCATTGGCGCTGGCCGCCGCCTTATGCACGGAGTTGCCCGTACCGGAGGCTTTTACGCGGGCATCGAGCGTGCCTTCCAGCGGTTTCGAGCCGCCGATATCGGGCACGAAATCCTGCACGCGCAGGCCGGTCAGGCGCATGTCGAGGCTGTTCTGCTGGATGGCCTGGCGCGCATCGATCCGGGCCGTGCCCTGCAAGCGCCCTTGCGGGAAGCTGAACTCGACCGGATCGAGGACCAGCAGGCCATGATCGAGATCGACGCCGAGACTGACCTGACGCAATGGCAGCCTGGGGCTGGCTTTCACCGCCAGCGCCCGGTAATGCACCTTGGCGTCCATACCGCGCACACGTTCGATATCCAGAGTGGCGTCCGGCAGCAGGCGGCGCGCGGCGGCCGGCGCAGTCGGCGTGGCCGAAATCTCCGCGCCCTGCGGCGCATTGGCGGCTGTGGCGCCGAACAACGAGCCGAGATCCTTGAAATCAAGCAGACGCGAACGCAGATCGCCGGTCAGGTAAGGCCGGTTATTCCGGCTGGTGTCGACCTTCAGCGCGCCTTCCAGATCGCTGCCGCCGACCCGGCCATTGATGCCGGCGATATCGTAGATGCGGTTGTTGCGCGTCACATTGGCGGCGATTTTATAGGCCGGCGTATTCGGCAGGCTCAAACTGGTGAGGTAATAAAGATCGGCCAGATCGCGGCCGCTGACCGTGACCGCGCCGCTCAACTGGCCGAGATTGAACGGATGCAGGACGCGCCCTTTCGCCGTGATCCGCGTATCGCCGGCGCGCACCGCCATATCGAACGGATAGGGCACGCTGGTACGGACATTGAGCAATGGGCCACCAGTGGCATTCAGCTCGAACTTGCGGTTATTCAGGCTGCCGTCACCGGTCAGCGCAAAGGCCTGGCCGCCGGCGTCGGCTTTTTCATGGGCATTGACCGTGCCGGTAAAGGTCAGCTTGCGCTGGACGCTGGTCATGGTCAGGTGGCCGTCATTGATGATGAAATTCTTGATCGGCGGCAGTTTGGTCGGCTTTCCCTTGTTGGTGCCGTCGCTGAAATCCCAGTTGGCGCGGCCGTCCTTGGCCTGGTAGAGCGTCACATTCGGCCGGTCGACCTGAAGGCGCGGCAGGACGATGCGGCCGATGAACACCGGCATCAGTTCGGCGGTGATGGCCACAGTGTCGACCTCCGCGAGGTAGGGTTTCAGTCCGGCCTTCGCGCCCCAGTCCGGTTGGCCGATCTTCAGCCCCTTCACCGTGGCAGCGGGTGTGAAGCTGAACAGGTGAACGCGCAGATTGCCATCGATCCGCACCGGGCGGTGCAATTTTCCGGAGGCAATGGACGACACGAGTGGACGCGCCCAGTTCCAGTTTGGCTGCGCCAGGAAGATCAGGATCGCGCCGATCACCAGCACTATGGCTGCCAGCAGGCCCTGGCCCCAGCGCGACAGGGCGCGCAGACGTTGCCATATCCTCCGCGGCAAGTGCCTCAGCCATGCCCAGGCCTTACGCAGCCACTCCATGGCGCTGGCCTCGATACCGGCGATATGCCGGCCGATGTCTGACCTGTTCATCATCCCGAAAGCCTAGGGCGGCGGATATCAGGAATCGATCAGTTTATGGCCGGTGCGGCCTATGGAGTCTGTCAGGCGATGCGGTGCGCGGATGTGATAACGACCGGTTTCACCAGATTTTCGCCGGCAAGGCGGCTTTTCAGGATGCGTTTGACGATATCCATGCCGGAGATCACATGGCCGAAGACGGCATAGCCCTGCTTGTCCGGCGTGGCGGTGCCGCCGGCATCGAGATAGGTCATGTCGCCTATGCAGATGGTGAATTCGTTGGACGCCGTGCCCACGGCATAGCGCGCGGTGGAAAGGGCACCGTCGGTATGGGAGAGGCCGGTCTGCGTGGTCGGTTCGTGCGGGATCGGCGGATAGGTCCGATCGCCGCTGTTGAACTGGATAAAGCCGGCGTCACCGGCGCGGATGGCGCGATAGAATGTGCCGGTATCGAGTTTATGCGTATCGACATAGTGGAGGAAATTGGCGGTCGATTGCGGCGCGTGCTTGCCGTCGAGTTCGAGGACGATCCGGCCTTCGCTGGTTTCCAGGGCCACGCGCACGATATCGGGCGGCACATCGAGGCCGGTTTCCGGCAGGCGCTTCGGCAAAGGGGGCGGCGCTGGCGGAGTCTTTTCGGCGGGTTTCGAGCAGGCGAAAAGGCCGAGCGCGCCGGTTAAGATCAGAAATTGCCGCCGGATCATGGATGTCTCCCTGGTTCGGTCGCAGTCTGGCAAATCCCGGCGCGCGGGTGAAGTCCTTTTTGGCCGGCCGGTTCGATCTCAGGGCGGGGCGATGGGATCGCCGGCCTTGCGGGCATGGGAGAGGGCATAACGGTCGGCGGGGACGAGAGCATCGAGCGGATCGAAACCCGGCACCGCGAAATTCTGATAGATGCAGCCGTAGTCCGGTTCGGCGGGATCGTAAGGGTGGCCATCATTCCAGAAGCCGCTTTGTTTGGCGCGGCTGCGCACCAGATGATCGATACGGAAGGCCAGGACCGCCTTATAGTCATCGCCGGTCGGTTCGCGGTCCTCGCCATCCTCGTCGTCGAAACGCTTAGTGGCGGATTTGTGGGCCGGTCGGGCGGCCTTCAAACCGGCGACGCCCGGCACTTCCATACGGGTGACTTCCGGCCGCGGGGCTTCGTAAAGCTGGGACAACATGCGGTCGGTGGCCAGCACGCAGCGACCGGCGCGTTCACCTTCAAGGAAGGTCTTCGGCAGGGGCAGGCGCTCGATGGTATCGAGCAGGCGATGGGCATAGAGGCGCAGGCGTTTGCGGGCTGGCGCGATAATGGGGGCGGCTTCGGACGCGTCTTCCGTTTCGGGGATTTCCGCGACCGGCAGGTTGGTGACCATGCGGTCGGCCATGATGACGGCACGGGCGGCGCGTTCGCCCTCCAGAAAGGTTTCGGGCATGTCGATGGATTCGACGGCCTCGGCCACCAGCGAAGCGAAGGCGCGCAACCGTGCGCGAGCCGCTTTCAGCTCCGCCTGGTCGTTTTCGATTTCGCTGGCCCGGTCCATCCGGTGATTATGCGGGTGATTGAGATGATGAGGAAAAGTGTTCGTCTGGCGGAGGTGATGTGTTACAATGTCATGACGACGCAACACGTACAGTGAGGCCGCCATGACCGAAACCACGTTTACGCTCCGGGTCGAAGACGATCTGAAGGCGGCGTTTGTCGCCGCCGCCAAGGTGCAGGACCGCACGGCGGCGCAATTATTGCGCGATTATATGCGCGACTATGTCAAACGCCACCAGGCGGAGACGGATTATGACACCTGGTTCCGCCGCCAGGTTCAGGAAGGTCTTGATCAAGCGGATCGCGGCGAGGTCATACCCCATGAAGAGATCGAAGCCGAGTTTGCCGCTCTGCGTGAGAAGGCGCTGCAAGGTTTGATGGGTAAAGCTTCTTGAGATTAGTCTGGACCTTGGCGGCCCGTCAGGATCGTCTGGCCATTTTCAGTTTTATCGCGGCGGATAACATATCCGCTGCGATAAAGCTCGACAGTCTGTTCGGGCAAAAAGCATCGCAATTGCCGGACATGCCTTCGGCCGGCCGCAAGGGGCGGTTGGGACGCACCCGTGAACTGGTGGTTCATCCCAACTACATGCTGGTTTACCGGCCAAGACCATCCGCTGGCGTCATTGAAATTATCCGGGTGATCCATTCGGCACAGAAATGGCCGTAATTTTATGAAACGCAATTCTGAACCGATGTCCGAGGCTTTGAAGGCCGAACTGATGGCGCTGGAAGCCATGCCGGAGGATACGATCGATACGTCGGATATCGCGCCGGTCAGTGATTGGTCCGGCGCACGCCGGGGCATGCTCCACCGGCCGGTCAAGCAGCAGTTATCGCTGCGCCTCGACGCCGATGTGGTGGCTTGATTCAAGAATGCCGGCGACGGTTACCAAACACGCATCAACCGCGCCCTGCGGGAGCATGTGGATCGGAATACTAAGCGGGCGTGAATAGTTTGGGATAAAATATGCAGTCAGCGAAATTTGGTTCACTTTACACTAAGCATGAATCTATCTCATCATGATTTTTGCAATTAAGTGATTCATATTCGATGAATTACCAAAGTATTTCAATTTATGATTGCGAGTTATAGGTTTAAGCGCTCTGGAACCTACGGCTGCGGACCATGCCAGCCAATCTGATTGACCGCTTACAAGAAATTCATTTCGCAAGTCTGGTAACCCAAATTTTAAACCTGAAATTTCTAATATTTTGGCTTTTGTAATATTAGTAGCCGATTTATGTTGAAATATATTTTCGATCAATTTTGATACATTTTTTGTTTCCATCAGATGATCGTCAAGTATGGCTCCAAACCAGAAGAGTTGGAACTCCATAATATGATCTTTTGATTTTATTTCATCTAATATAATTTGTGATATAGTTTCCTTATTTTCAATTCTTGAGCAAAATGTATATACATTTTTTATAAGATGGGGGTATGTACTTATTATATACGGTAATTTAGCTTCAATTTTAGAGGTGTGGTCACCCATAATTGTGAGTATTAATTCAACATCATCTTCTTCTATCTCTGATTTATCTAGTATTGCATCTATGTATTTTAGCTCTTCATTAGATAGCGGCCATTTTTGAAGATGTTCCTTTACAATTTCTTCGCCGGCCTCATCGTACCCTATGGTAAGTAAGTATCTGCGTCTTTTTAACAATTTTCCCTTGATCTGGTCAATTTCACTATCCATTTCAACATGAGATGCAAACCCGGTCTTGGTCTTCTGAGGATTGACGGAAAGCCCTTTTTCTCCAAGTAATTTTTGTATAATTTGAAAATCATTTTCAACAACGCTTTGTTCGTTGGAAAATAAATAAATATCATCCATAAATCGTAGGAATTTTTCAGATTTAAGGCCGTGGTAATTATCGATAAATCTTAAAAAGTCATTGCCTACCATTTTTGCAGGATAGATTCCTTGAGGGAGGCAATCTGTAGAACGGCCAGACCTAATTTCACGCAAAAACTGGCCCAGCCCGGCGGCATCTGCATCGTCTGCATTTAGTTCTGCAAACCAGCTAACAATGTCATGATGATAAATATTGTTGAAGTAAGAAGCTACATCAAAGCTCATAGAATAAGAATATTTTTTTCCGTATTCAGCCAATCCTATCTTGAAAGCTTTGTAGGCTGCTGTTGGTGTGATAGGCGTGCCATTTTCAAACCTGTACCCATAGTGAGTTCGCCCCACAGTATGTGGCTTTCGGAATAAATTTCTATTTCTAAATACAATATCGTATATAAAATATTCTGCAACTGGATCTAATTTTACAGTTCGTCTTAGATGAAATTTAGGTTTAGCGGCATAAACACGAGTTTGAGGTAGGAATGAATATGATTTTTCATTTTCATCCAGGCATTTTAACACATAATCTTTTAATTCCTGCTCCCCTCTTTGGGCTAATTCCTTATTTGTTTTGAGTGGAAATAGTGTTTTAGGGAAATCATCCATATAAAATGCTAGTGTATTAGCGGTCGGCGGCACGTGCGGCTTAGTGGTCTCTTGGGAGGGGGCCACCTCTGTATCATTTCCTAATATCTTCGCGTTTTTAAAAGTTTTAGGCGCCATGATCTTATTCCCAAGCGTTTCCGGTATATTGATTAAAACTTTGGGTTGCAGCAATCAAGAGACAAAAAGAGCGGGCCTTGCGACCCGCTCTTCCATGTGAAATGGGAGGGATTTAGCAGGGCTTTGCCCGAAAAATCCCTCTCGATATGGGAGCCACCCGTCGAACGCGTAGCGTTCGACGGGTGAGGGCATTAGAAATCCATACCGCCCATGCCACCCATACCGCCGCCAGGCATGGCGGGGGCAGCGGCTTCCTTCTTCGGCGCGTCGGTCACGGCGGCTTCCGTCGTGATCAGCAGGCCGGCCACCGAAGCGGCGTCTTGCAGAGCCGTGCGGACAACCTTGGCCGGATCGATAACGCCATCGGCCACCAGGTCGACGTACTTTTCGGTCTGGGCGTTGAAGCCGTAGGTGGCGCTGTCCGAGGCCAGGATGGCGTTGACAACAACCGAACCTTCGACGCCGGCGTTCTCGGCGATCTGGCGCAGCGGCGCCTGGATGGCCTTGCGCACGATGGCGATACCGGCGGTCTGGTCGGAGTTGATGCCTTCCAGGCCAGCCAGGGCCTTGGAGGCCTTCAGCAGGGCGGTGCCGCCGCCGGGGACGATGCCTTCTTCCACGGCCGCGCGGGTCGCGTTCAGGGCGTCATCGACGCGGTCCTTCTTTTCCTTCACTTCGACTTCGGTCGAGCCGCCGACGCGGATGACGGCAACGCCGCCGGCCAGCTTGGCCAGACGCTCTTGCAGCTTTTCCTTGTCGTAGTCCGAGGTGGTTTCCTCGATCTGCTTCTTGATCTGGCCGATACGGGCTTCGATGTCAGCCTTTTCACCGACGCCATCAACGATTGTGGTGTTTTCCTTGGTGATGGTCACCTTCTTGGCGCGGCCGAGTTGGTCGAGCGAGACGGTTTCCAGCTTGATGCCGAGGTCTTCGGAGATCACTTCGCCCTTGGTCAGGACGGCGATGTCTTCCAGCATGGCCTTGCGGCGGTCGCCGAAGCCAGGGGCCTTGACGGCAGCGACGCGCAGGCCGCCACGCAGGCGGTTGACGACCAGGGTGGCCAGGGCCTCGCCTTCGACGTCTTCAGCGATGATCAGCAGCGGGCGGCCGGACTGGACGACGGCTTCGAGGATCGGCAGCATGGGCTGGAGCGACGAGATCTTCTTGTCGAACACCAGGATGTACGGGTCTTCGAGGACCGCTTCCATCTTGTCCGGGTTGGTGATGAAGTAGGGCGACAGGTAGCCGCGGTCGAACTGCATGCCTTCGACGACATCGAGTTCGGTTTCGGCGGTCTTGGCTTCTTCAACCGTGATGACGCCTTCATTGCCGACCTTTTCCATGGCCTTGGCGATCATTTCGCCGACTTCGAGGTCGCCGTTGGCCGAGATGGTACCGACCTGGGCGATTTCGCCGTTGGTGGTGACCTTCTTGGAGGACGCCTTGATCTGCTCGACGACGACCGTGACGGCCTTGTCGATGCCGCGCTTCAGGTCCATCGGGTTCATGCCGGCGGCCACGGCCTTGAGGCCCTCCTGGACGATGGCCTGGGCCAGAACGGTGGCGGTGGTGGTGCCGTCACCGGCCTTGTCGTTGGTCTTGGAGGCGACTTCGCGGATCATCTGCGCGCCCATGTTTTCGAACTTGTCTTCCAGTTCGATTTCCTTGGCGACGGAGACGCCGTCCTTGGTCGAGCGCGGGGCGCCGAAGGACTTGTCGAGCACGACGTTGCGGCCCTTGGGGCCGAGGGTTACTTTAACGGCGTTGGCGAGAACGTTCACGCCGCGCAGCATCTTTTCGCGCGCGTCGGAACCAAAGAGAACTTGTTTGGCAGCCATTGTGGATATTCCTATCTTTTGGCGTTGAATGGAAAAAGTTTAAGGAAGCCCCTCACCCCAACCCTCTCCCCGTAAACGGGGCGAGGGGGCTTTACTTTCCCCTCTCCCCGCGAGCGGGGAAAGGGTGGCCCGAAGGGCCGGGTGAGGGGCTTAAATCGGATTAGCGGGTGATGACGCCCAGAACGTCGGATTCCTTCAGGATCAGCAGGTCTTCGCCGTCGATCTTGACTTCCGTGCCGCCCCACTTGCCGAACAGGATGCGGTCGCCGGCCTTGACGTCGAGGGCGACGGTTTCGCCCTTGTCATTGCGCGTGCCGGGGCCGACGGCGACGACTTCGCCTTCCTGCGGCTTTTCCTTGGCGGTGTCGGGGATGATGATGCCACCCTTGGTCTTGGCTTCTTCTTCGACTCTCTTGACCAGAACGCGGTCGCCTAACGGGCGAAAGCTCATGGGATGTCTCCATTTTCATTTTGATAAAGCGCTTTGTTAGCACTCGCCATCGGTGAGTGCCAAGGCGGCCTTGAAGTAGTGCCGCCACCGGAGGGAGTCAAGGGGTGGCCACACACAAAAAAATTACAAAACAGCCTGAAATCCGAACGGTTTCATCACTATATTCTGTTTAGGTTTTCATCCTGACCGCAATTCTGAGGAGCTTGTTATGTTGTCTGCCAAGGCCAAGGCCGCCGCCAAGAAGATCGAGTCGCTGAACGAAGGCGACGTCCAGTCGATTTCCGAAATGATCAAGCATGAGGTCGAGCACGCCACGCATGTGGTGGCCGAGCGCGCCAAGGAGGCGGAGGCGAAGGTGCGCGATTTCGCCGATCACGCCTCGGATGACATCAGGCGCTATTCCGGCCAGGCGAAGCAGAAGATCGAGGATAATCCGCTGCCGTCGGTGGCGATTGCCCTGGGCGTTGGTTTTATCCTGGGCGCGCTGCTGATTCGCGGTGACCGCCGCTAGGGCAAAACCACGTCCGCCACGATCGGGAAGTGATCCGAGATCACCCGGCCGCCGAAGCTGTCGGTGAGCACGCCATAGCGGCTGACCTGCAGGGCGCGGTCGATAAAGATATGATCGATCGCCTCGCCATCGGTCCGGGCGATGTTGAAATCATTGAAAGTGCCGGCGGGGCCGAAATCGATGGCGGCGTCCGCGCGGGCGTCCTTGAGATTGAGCGGTCCTTCGCCGGTGAGGATGCGGTAGGGTGCGCTGTCCGTGCCGGTGTTGAAGTCGCCCATGATCATCACGAAGGCGTCTGGGTAGCGCGGAATGGCCTCAAGCTGGCGGGCGCAGTTTTCGCGCGCCACCACGCCGATATTGTCGAAATGGGTGTTGCGGACATCGAGCAGCTTGCCGCTTTGCCTGTCGCGTAAAACCAGGCGGGTAATGGTGCGCGGATAGGCGGCGTCGGCGTCCTTGCCGGGGATGTCCGGCGTTTTCGAACACCATTGCGTGCCCGCCTCGATCCGCTCGAAGCGGTCACGATCATAGAAAAGCGTGGTGGTTTCGCCGGTCGTGCCGTCATCGCGGCCGAGGCCGTAATGATCATAGCCCGGCAGGCGTTCGGCGAGATCGGCCACGGCGGCTTGCGCCGCTTCCTGAACGCCGAAAATATCCGGCGCGGTAAAGGCTATCTGCTTTGCCATCGGATCGCGGCGCTCGGCCCAGCGCGGATTGTCGCTGCTGACATCGACACGGATATTGTAGCTCATCAGCCGGATCGCGGGGGCGGCCGAAGCGCTGCCGGCCAGGGTGGGCGAGGCCGTGAAAATCAGCGCCAAGGCCAGAGCCAGAGTCTGGACGCACAGGCCTGTTCGTATCCGCATATCAATCCCTCCGCCGGTGTCAGGTCGTTATCGTCGGGATCATATTCCATAATATCGGCCGGTTGGCACGCGAGGCGCAAACACATCTTCGAGAGCGTGTTTTCCCCTGGTGGGTCTATTCGACCTCTTCGGCGACGAGGCGGGCGCGGTTCAGTTCGCCGATCGACTTGGCGTCGGGGTTCTGCTGCGAGAACAGGTCCGTCATCTGTACACGTTGCTCGCAATGGGCGCAGTGCGCCACCGGGCTGAGCGAATGGCCGCAAGTTTCGTGGATAAACTCGGTGACCGGTTTTTCCTCGCCATAGACATGGCGGGCGCCCCAGTCGCTCATGAAAACGATCATCGGGCGCAGTTCCTGCCCTTTTTGCGTCAGGATATATTCGTAGCGGCGCGGGCGCTCGCAATAGAGGCGCTGCTCAAAAATGCCGTGGGCGACGAGGTGCTTGAGGCGCGCCGCCAGGACATTGCGCGCCAGGCCCAGGGCCTCCTGCCACTGCTCGAACCGGCACAGGCCGTCAAACGCATCGCGGATGATCAGCAAGGTCCAGGGTTCGCCGATAATTTCAAGGCTGGCCGCGATGGCGCACCTCTGCTTACTGTAATCTGCTGATCGACCCATTTGCAGTTCGGACTCTTACTTTTTTCGCTTTTTGGATGGCCGATGTAGCCAGCCCCGAAGCGCATAACCAAGCAAAATAATTTTAACAATATGTGGAGAATGAAAGATAATGCAAAGATAATACGCAGCGCAAACGCATAATACCGCACGAAAAATATCGTGCGGCCGCGCATCCCATTGTTTGTGTTTGCTTATCTGCCCTTTATCGATTCACTTATCGATTCAGGGCGTAGAGCGCGGAAAAGGCGCGCGCCATGCGGGCCTCGTCATTGCGGATGAAATCCGTTTCAAAATGATCGTCCCGCCAGTGCAGCAGCACGGTTGTATCGCCGTCGAGGGCCAGAATCAGGCTGTCCTGCAGGGTTCGGATGCCGGCTGTGGCGCAATCGGTGGCGTAGGTGCCGCAATCGGCCTGATAGACGCCGGCGGCGGCGATATGCAGGTCGGGCGTGGCGTTGCCGCTGTCTATGCTGGTGACGCGGATATCCTCGCTGCCTGCCGCCCGGTTGAGGCGGACGTGAACGGCGACGCGGCCGGTATTGGCCTCGCTGACCATGTAGAGTTCGTCGGTACGGCCGTCGCCGTCGAAATCGCCGGCGCGCGAGACGGGCTGTTCGGCGCGGCCGAGTGTGTTGAAATCGGGGGTCAGGGTGGCGGCGTCGGCCAGGGAAGCGATCATTGCGCCGCCGGCGGCCAGACCGGCCAGGAGAATTCCCAAAACAACTGTTCGCATACGCATTCCGCACCTGTAAGCCTGCGGGCCGGATGTCCGTTTTCGATACATTCCGAAGCCCTTTGCGTGGGAGTCACGCAAGGCCGGTGCCAGAAGTGCCACAGAGGCGGGCGGATGACAATAATAATTTATTAACTAATTAGACGATTGTAAAAATGAAGGAAATGCGGGGGCGTCTTCCATGTCGAAGGGCGCGGCGATCAGGGGTTCGGCCGCCGCGGACAGCCAGAAAGGATCCGGATTTACGCTATCGGGACGTTTATCCGCGTGCAGAAGGGCGATAAGGGCCTGTGAACCGAGACTCAATAACACCATGGGAAACGACTCCATTAATGAGATTGAGAATAGATCGCATTTTTGAAATGGCAAGCGGAATATGAGTCACGTTTTGGTGTAAGGCGAATCGAATATCAGGCTGGATCGACATTCGGAAATCGCTCCTTATACCTCCCCATGAATGGGGAGGTATAAGATGGGGAGTCGCCGGAATACGCTGAATGTCGGTCCGGCCTAAGGCTTGAGCCTGATCGCGCCGATGACCGCGGGTCCGGGGGCTTCGGTCTTCGCATTGCCGTGGTCGTCGAGGTGGCCCCACTGGCTGTCGGCGACAAAGACGAACCGATCATCCGCCACCACGCCCTGCGACGGTTGCGACAGCCGCTTTTCGGAACGCAGCAGCACTTCGACCGTTTCGACCTGCGACCAGTCGGCCGACATACGCAGGCGCAGGATACGGTTGGGCCTGAAGCCGTTCTGCACCGCGATCAGGTCATCGCCGTAACGCGCCAGGGCCGTTATGCCCAGCAGGTTGCCGTCCGCCGGCGGCAGAAGGCGGCTCATCTCGCCCGTTGTCAGATCGACGCGGTAAAGGCCGGAGATGAAATCGCTCACCATCAGCACCGTGGCATCGGCGTTTTCGGCCAACCCTTGCGGATTGTCCATGTAGCCTTCGGGGATCAGGGTTTCCAGAGTCTTGCCGTAGCCGGGCAGGCGCAGCACCTCGCCATGCGCGGTATCGGTGACGTAAAGGTCGTCGCGCCCCGTCAGCAAGTGGCCGAAGGCGCGGTCTTTTTTCAGGGGATCGCTGACCGCCGAAACGATCTTGCCGTCGGCGGCGCTGATGGCGACGATCTTGGACGCGACCGGTTTGGCGGGATCGTAACCGTCCGTCTGGCGGCTCTGCGCCGTGGCGGCCCACAGAGTATCGTCATGCAGGCCCAGCCCCCAGGCGGCGACGCCCGGCCGGAAGGCGATGACGTCACGCGCCGCGTCTTCCGCGGACAGGGCGACGACCTTGCCGTCATGCAGGCTGCTCAGATAAAGCCGCGAGGGTTCCGGTGCGTAGGCCAGCGCCTCGACGATATGGAAGCCGTCAAAAGTGGCCAGGCGTTCCATGTCGCCTGTCACCGTCTGGTTGGCCTGGAGCTGGTTTTCGAGGTCCGTGTCCCAGATGGCGTTGAACTCGGTATATCTGGCAAGATCGAGCACATGGCCGCGGCGCAGGTAATCGAGCAGCATCGCCTTGGCCTCGGCCCGGCGCTTTTCTTTCAGGAGGGTCTGCGCCTGAAGCAGCAGGATGGAAGGGGAATCGGGCAGAAGGGCCTGTGCCTTGGCGAAATCCTCCAGCGCGGCGGTGGTATCGCCGGAGTCCAGAGCGGTCATGCCGGCGCCGCGCAGGGCGCGGAACTGGCCGAGATCGGAAGCCGGATCGACGGTCTGGGCCTGCACGGACGCCGCCAGGCCGACCGCCAGCCCCAGAGCCAGACACAAACGCCGCATTATTTTCCTCCCGTCAGGTCGATCACCAGGCTGATCGGCGCCGCGGTGGTCTGGCGGACGCTGCGCATGATGATACGGCTTTCCACGCCTGATACGAGGTCGGAGGCCAGCAGCTTGTCGCGCAGGAAGTCGTCATAGGCGTGCATGTCGCGGGTCATCACCCGCAGCATATAGTCCTCGTGGCCGGTGACGGTCTGGCAACTGATGACCTCCGGCCAGTTTTCCAGCCGCGCCTCGAAGGCCTCCAGATTGGCGCGCGAGGGCAGGGCCAGCTTGACCGAGATGTAGACCTCGAAGCCGAGGCCGAGTTTTTCGGCGTCGAGCACAGTCACGCGCTTGCGGATAACGCCGAGATCCTCCAGCCGCTTGATTCGCCGCCAGCACGGCGAGGGCGACAAACCGACGCGCTCGGCCAGGTCGGCCACCGAAAGCGAGGCGTCTTCCTGGATCAGTTCCAGGATACGCGCATCGAGTTCATCGATCAGATCGGACAAAATTTACCCCTGGAACGCTTCAATGCACAACACATTGCCTATTACTGAGCATAATCGGCGCAAATTTCTACCAAAAAAACGGTAAAAACATCAAATGGCACGAATTTGCGGCTTATGGATGCCTGCCGGGGAGATAACGAGACGAAAATCACGCGGAAGGGCTGTAATTCCGCCGAATATCTGTACGATAAACGCTGAATTTTCGTCTGTCCCCGGATAAGTCCCTTCATGCGCGTCCTCAATATTATGCTGGCTCAGGTTCGCGGTGGCGTCGAAACCATGTCCCTACGCTATCACGAGGCGATGGTGGCAGCGGGAATAGAGTGTTTAAGCCTCGGTCACAGTGACGGGGTGCTGGCGCATCACCTGCCGGCGGCAGGGTTCCGGCCGGTCAATGCGCTGGTCAATCACGACCCCTTCGCCGCCTGGACGCTGAAACGCATCGCGCGCGGGTTTCGGCCGGATATCGTGCTGACCCACGGCAACCGCGCCACCGGTATCGCGCTTCTGCCCTTTCTCGGCACGGCGGAAAAGACGGTGCAGGTGGTGCATAATTTCCGCCACAAGGGCCAGCTCAGCCGTTTGCGCGCCGCCATCTGCGTTTCGGAATCGGTGCATGACAGCGTGAAGACGACGCACCCGGATATGCCATTATTCACCGTGGCCAATTTCGGTCCGCTCAATGAGCGCCCGGTCAAGCCGGCGCCTTCGGGGGCGCCGGTGCTGGGCACGCTGGGGCGGCTGCATGTCAACAAGGGCATAGACGTGATGGTGCGCGCCATGGCCATCCTGAAGGCGCAGGGCGTGGATGTTTACCTGAAAATCGCCGGGGACGGGCCGGAAATGCCGCGTCTGACGCACCTGATCATCGATGAGGGCGTATCCGACCGCGTGTCGTTCGCCGGCTGGATCGATGAGCCGGCGGATTATCTGCACGGGCTGGACCTGTTCGTGCTGCCGTCGCGCGTCGAGCCGTTCGGGCTGGTGGTGGCCGAAAGCATGGCGGCGGGCGTGCCGGTGGTGGCGACGGATATCGACGGCCCGAAGGAGATTTTGCAGCATGGCGCGCTGGGGCGGCTCTGCGCGGTCGAGGACCCGCAGGCGCTGGCGGCGGCCATCGGCATCGCTCTGGCGGATTGGAAAACCACGTTGGAAAAGGCCCGCGCGGCGCAGGACTATGCCTTGTCGCAGTTCAGCCTGGAGGCCGGCCAGGCGCGGCTGGTGGAAACGCTCGAACAAATTGCGCAAAATCACTTGTCTGCCTAGCAGGACGTGCAATCTGGCCAAAAAGTGGGGACCACTTTTCGGATTGCACTTTGGGTCTTGAACGCGGCAGACTTATTGGCTATAGGCCCTCCCTCCGGGAGCGCGAGCCATCCGCTCTCACATGGACATTGGTACGGTTGGGTAGCTCAGATGGTTAGAGCGGTGGATTCATAACCCACAGGTCGGCGGTTCGATCCCGCCTCCAACCACCACTTCTTTCTTGGATTGAATTTCATAAATACTCTCTGTGGGAGAGTTCTTTAAGCCCCGGTACTTACGGACATTTTTACCATGTCTGCGATGCAATATGCACGGGAGACTTGACTTAAATGCAGCACTATAACGCCATTTAAGGCTATATCTCTGGTCCCAAAAAATCAGACGAAAAAAAGCCCGGCGTCTCAGCCAGGCGAGGTTGCAGATGTGCGTTTTGATGAGCCTTAGGTCCGGCCGTACTGCGTCGTTATCGAATCCGTTAGCCGTGCATCAGTTTGAGGCGAATCGCCACCGGCCTGTTCGCAGGCAGATGCAGGCGGCGGTCATGGCTTTCGATGGCTTCATGCCTGGCGCCTTCCACCTGTATATCAGCGATGCCGTGCCAGACCACCAACGTGATGTCCTGATCGCGCAGGGAGGTAATCGTCACCTCCATTGTGCGGGCGTCGATATCCCACGCCAGGCTGTCGATGCGGGCGAAGGTGCGGGCGCGTAATCCCTTGACCTGGCCGCGGCGCAGGCTTTCCGGCAAAGCCGGCAGCAGTTCGATGACGCCTGGCCGTGAATAGCTCAGCATTTCCATAAGGATCGCCGGCACGCCGCCCTGGCTGTCGGGTTGCGGGCCGTTATAAGGATTGTGCGAGCTGCGCAGGGTATTGCCGAAATAGCCCTGTTCGAGCAGTTGCCTAAGCTCGAAATTGACCAGATAGCTGTCCTTCAGGCGCGCGCCGGCCAGGGCGCGATGGCAAAGCCCGTGCGACGAGGTATTGGCCGGGCCACGCTTGCGATCGGCCAGCAAGGCGGCGCGGGCCAGTTCCGGGTTGCGGCCCGGATCGACCTGATCGCCAGGCCAGGCGCCGTAAAGATGCGAGACATGACGCTGGTCGTAGTTTTCTTCCAGTCCCGGCCATGACCATTCTTTCAGGGTGCCGTCCTGCGTGGTAAGAGCCGGTGGCATTCTGGCCAGCATCGCTTTCCACACCGGGATTTTGTCGGCATCGCTGCCCAGCGTCTCGCATGCCTCGATCAGGTTGGCCAGCACCTGCTGGCAGACCATCAGATCCATGGTCGAATTGATGACCAGCGGGCACGGCGGCTTCATGTGGTAGGCGTCATAGACAGTCAGCGGCCAGACATCCGCCGGCAGAGGCTCGGCATCGACCGGCCAGTTTTCCGGTGAGAAGGACGGCACGAAGACAAAGTTGCCGCGCTCATCAGTAACCGTCAAAAAGTCTTCGTAGAACAGGGCGATTTCCTTCAGGCCGGGCACGACACGGTCCCGCAGGAAAGCCATGTCGCCGGTGACGAGGTAATAGTCCCAGAACGGGCTGTAGACCCAGCCACCCGCCGCGGTCCAATAGGGGTGCGGCCAGGCGCCCGCGCCTTCCGTGCCGGCATAGTGGAAGCTGACCCCCATCTCCTTGTTCGGCAGTACGGGATAAACCGCTCCGCGCGCACCGAAAATGTTTTTGGCATTGGTGCGGCAATCGGGCAGCAGGCTTTCGATCCAGTCGAAATAGGCACCCATGGCTTCCGGCAGATCGCCCAGCACACCATGCGCGACCTGGAGATTGATATTGATGTTTACCTCGCCCGACATCGGCGGGTACTTTCCGCTGGCGATGATCAGCCAGTAGCGGCCCATATCGAAGATCTTTTCCAGCAGGGCCGGTGAGAAGTCGGCGCGGGTGCGCTGGTCGGCCAGCAATTCCTCGCCCGACAGGGCGCTTTGGGCCGCTCCGCCGAAATCGACCGATTGGCGGTTGAAGATCGGCGCCTGCCAGGCGCGGTGCCGCGCCAGCAGCTTTTCCGGGGCGGCGTCGAGCGCATCGACGGCCTTCGCCAGCGCATCGACTTGTTTTTGGCTGTAATCGGCGAACCATTCGATGCGGGTCAACAGCACCACTGAGGTCGCGTTCTCGATAATCAGGGCGTCGCCTTCCATCCGCGCCAGGCCGCCATTGCGTACGATGCGAGTCACGCCGGCATAGCCGTTATTATTGACCGCCGGATCGAAATGTCCGCTGAAAATCAGATGATCGATTGTATTGTTTTGTTCAAAAGTCACCGGGCCGATATGGGCGCCAAGCGACGGCTCTTTCAGGCTGATCTTGGTGCTGAAGGTCTGTCCGGCCGGCGCGGTCAGTATCTGGACCGCCACATTATCCGGCCGCGACACAAAGGTGCGGCGCAGCCATTCGCCGCGATCATCGCGCCACATAACACGCGCCTCGCCGCTCTCGAAATCGAGCGTGCGGCAATAGTCGCGCACTGGCCTGGCGGCACCGTTATCGAATGACAGGGTGAAGGCCGGGATTGTGGCATGCGCCTTGGTGTTCATTGGCAGGCCGGCGTCGGTCATGGCCTGGAAGGACAGGTTCAGCCCTTCACGATACTTGCCGGCCAGCAGCAGTTTGCGCACTTCCGGCAAGACGGCGGCGATATTGGGCGCTTCGAACGGCCGCTTCCACGGCAACATCAGCCGTTCCTGGCGGAAGACGATGCGCTCGGCGAAAGGATCTCCCGCCATCTCGGCGGACATCCAGCCATTGCCAGTCAGCAGCGTATCCCTGGATTTCTCCGCCGGCGCCAGGCTGCATATGCCGCGCCGGGGTACGATATTGCGGCGGATGCGGTCCTCAAGCGACATCGGCGATATTGCCGGGCCGGAGGGAGCGATGCTTTCGACCGACAAAGGCATTTTGGGCAGCCAGGCGTCCGATTTGCTGACCGGCAAGCGATAGGGCTTGACCGTTTTAATGGGTGTCTCCGGCGATAGCGGCGTTGCAGGGGAAGGTGTTTGAGTTTGTGCCTGGCCCGGCGCCGATACCGTCAGTCCGGCCACGACGGCGCCGCCTGTCTGGAGGCCGCCTTTCAGAAAGTCTCTGCGATGCATTGTTTCCTCACTTGTTATATTATGTATTATGTTTAAAAAGCTATCAGACATATTGCCGCTTTGCAATCGGCTGCCTGAGTCAAAATTAATAATACATCTGATAAATCATGGAAGGAATTCGCCATGCGTCCTTTGCTGATCTTTGCTGTTCTGCTGGCTTTTGCCTTGCCCGCGCAGGCCGCGCCGCCCCGGCTTCACGTCCTCATCATCGATGGCGTTAATAATCATGACTGGGCACAGACCACGCCTGTTCTGGCCGGCCTGTTGGAAGACAGCGGGCGCTTCGATGTCGAAGTCTCAACCACACCGCCACGTGGTGCCTCGCCTGAGGCCTGGGCCGCCTGGCATCCTGATTTCAGGCGCTATGATGCGGTGATCAGCAATTTCAATGGCGGCGACCACGGCAAGGACGTGATTATGTGGCCAAAGGCGGTCGAAGCGGATTTCGAAACCTATGTGAAGAACGGAGGCGGCTTTGTCAGCTATCATGCCGCCAATAACGCCTTTCCCGGCTGGACCGCCTATGAGGAGATGGTCGGCCTGTTGTGGCGGCCCAATACCTTCGGCCCCGGCGTGGTCTTCGACGATAAGGGCCAGAAGCAGATCGTCGAAACCGGCACCGGTCTCAATCCGAACCACCCGAAGCGCTACGACTTCACCCTGACCATCGCCAACCGCGACCACCCGATCACACGTGGCTTGCCCGCCACCATCGCTCTGCAATCCGAGCAACTGACCTATGGCCAGCACGGTCCCGAAGCCGTGGTGCGCGGCGATACGCTCACCTTCCTGACCTATGCCTGGTGTGAGAATGTGCAGCTCAATGAACCGCTGGACTGGGTGCGCGATTACGGCAAGGGCCGGGTTTACGTCACCCAGCTTGGCCATACCTGGCATGACGAGCCGTCACCCGATCTCGCCAATGCCGGTTTCCGCACCCTCTTCCTGCGCGGCGTCGAATGGGCGGCGACCGGCAAGGTCACCCTGCCGGTGCAAAAAGGATATATCATACCATGAAACTCTCCCGCCGCGCTCTGCTGGCCACCTCCGCCATGGCGGCTCTCGCCTTTGGGCAATCGGCCGAAGCCAGGCCCCGGATCACCGTCGATATCGACTGGCCAGCCTTTCTGGCGCGGCACGACCTGGTGTGGAAACGCCTGCCGAAAATCTGGGGGGAGGCCCCCTTCCTCGGCAATGGCAAGCTGGCCCTGAGTGTCATGCTGGCTGAAGACGGCAGCCTGCGCTTCATCATCGACAATACCGATTGGTATGACCGCCGTGACGACAGCTGGGGCTGGCCCGCCTATAGCCGCAGCCGCTACCAGATCGGAGCGTTTCACCTGCTCACGCCGGACGCCATTACTGGCTGCGACCTGCGCCTTTCGCTGCATGACGCCGAACTCGCCGGCACCGTAACCACCGAGACCGGCGCGCTCCATCTTCGCGCCTTTGTCGCCGCCGACAGCGATATCATCGCCATCGAAATCTCCGGCGCACATCGCTGGGAGTGGCGTCCGGCCGAGGCGGTCTCGACACGGCCGCCGGTACGCACCGAAGCCGACCTGGCCGCTTATAAAAAGAATTACGGCCACGAAGGCCGTATCTGGGTCGATAATCCACCGGGCGTACGGCAGGATGCCGGCGACCTGAACGCCTACGTCCAGCCGCTGCTGGCCGGTGGCGGCATGGCGACTGTCTGGCAGGAAACAAATACTGCGCTGATTATCGGTAATGCCGTCTCCTTCCCCGATAGCGGCGCGCTCGAAACCGCCCGCGCAACGGTATGTCAGGCCGATATTGCGTCCTTGCGTGAACGCCACCGCGCCTGGTGGCATGGCTATTATCCGCGTAGTTTCGTCACCCTGCCGGATACGCAACTGGAGAGCTATTACTGGATCCAGATGTACAAGTACGGCTGCATCGCGCGGCCGGACAGCGGCATTATCGATACGCATGGGCCATGGCTGCAAAAATCCGGCTGGCCCTACATCACCTGGAACATGAACAGTCAGGTCAGCTACTACGCTCTGCAACCTGCCAACCGGCTGGATATCGGCAATGGGCTTTACAATGCGCTGGACCGTAATGCGGAAACCCTGCGGCGCAACGCTCAGGCAGACGGCGATGTAGCCATCATGGGCCATTGCTCGCAACAGGACATGGCCTGCCCGCTTGATATCGACACGCGCTATGCCCGCGAATGGGGTAACCTCTTGTGGGTCTGTCATAATTACTGGCTGCAATACCGTTTCTCAATGGATGAAGCGATGCTGCGCGACCGGCTGTTCCCGCTGCTGCGCCGGGCAGTCAATTTCTACCTGCCACACCTGAGCGAGGGCGCGGACGGTCACCTGCATCTGCCGGTGACCTATTCGCCGGAAATCGGCGAAAGCGCTGACTGCAATTACGATCTCGCCCTGCTGAAATGGGCGTGCGGTGCCCTGTTGACCGCCACCGGCCGTCTGCATATCGACGACCCGATGGCGGCGAAGTGGCAGGATATCGTGATGCGGCTCGTTCCCTATCCTGTCGATGAAAACGGCTATCGCGTCGGCGCCGACCTGACCTCCGGCGCGCACCGTCATTTCTCGCACCTGATGATGATCTATCCGCTCTACAGCGTGAATCGCGACCAACCCGAAACCCTGCCCCTGGCGATCAGATCGACTGAACACTGGCTGAACGGCGCCATTGCCTCGAAACAGGCGGCGGGCTTCACCTATGCGGTCGGCGCCTCATTCTATGCCGCTTTCGGGCGCGGTAACGACGCCCTGACCATCCTGAAAGCCCTGTTCATTCGCCGCGAAGGCATTGGGCGCATATTCCCAAATACCATGTATGCCGAAAGCGGCCAGAATATCGAAACCCCGCTGGCGGCGGCGCAATCGCTGCACGACATGCTGATCCAGAGCTGGGGCGGCGTGATCCGTGTCTTTCCGGCCATGCCGTCGGGCTGGACCGATGCCGCTTTCCACGACATGCGGGCGGAAGGCGCCTTCGAGGTCAGCGCGGTGCGCAAAAGTGGCCGGACGCAATGGCTGCGCGTGAAAAGCCTGGCGGGCGAGCCTTGCGTGATCGAATGGCCGGGCGAAGCGCCGCAGATTTATGGTGCAAAGGCCGCACCGGTCGGCAAGGGACGGTACCGGATCGATCTCAAGACTGGCAAAGAAGTCATACTGGCGGCCAAGGGGATGACAACCTTCACCATTGCGCCGCTTGCATCTCTCAACGGTTCCGGATTTTCGGTCTGACATCTCAAGTTCGCGCCAGTCGGTGCCAATCTGCCAGATCGGGAACTTGTAGCTGCGCTTCACGCAATCAAGATTTCGACGAATGCTCTGCGTTTTCCCAGATTCGGGCATAGGGTGTGAATCTATTGGTCTGGACTTCTGCTGTCTTAAAATTTGGCGGTTAATAGGGACTCTAGCTGTGCCGACTTCAGGCGCTTGCGCCCACGGGCTGGGAGTGATATTTGTGATATCGATATCATAAAGCAACAGAAAGAGGAAACAATGAATTACCCCCGCTTGCGCCTGAGCGCTTTTGCCTTTTGGCTATCATTGATTGTGGCCCCTTTCATTAGCGTCGCTGCGTCTGCGGCGCCAAACGCCGTACAGGTTTTCCCATTTCCGCAACCCATCAGATACAGCCATCATAATGACGACTTTACCGTTCGCGTACGAACACCCGGCGGGGAATGGCAGGATCTTTACGAATACAATGTGAAGGTGGATTTTGATCAACCGCAGAAAGACGCGAGCATGGTCTACTTCAATTTTGACGGGACCGTAGAGGTATCAATCCAGAAGAACAACGGCCATTTTTCAAAGGTGGCCGTACGGCCGACGTCGAAAGGCATTCGCACCACGGTAAAAGAGGGCATTGTTTATTTTACGCTTAACAAGCCTGAAAACCTCAGCATCGAATTCGACGATGACCGGTTGCACAATATCCATTTATTCAGCCATGCCATACGAAAAGACATGCCCGCGCACGCACCGGGCCTGACTTCCTACGATATTGTTGATGCGCAGACACCGGACTTCAACCAATCCGTCGTGTATTTCGGCCCCGGCATTTACACCGGACAGTTCACGGTTCAGTCGAACAGCACCATTTATATCGACGGTTCGGCGATCCTGAAAAATCCGCTGATCATCGATGGCGTCGAAAACGTAAAGGTCATCAGCGACGGCCTGTTCGATACCGTTGACATGATGGAGATCAAGAACGCCAAACATGTGCTGATCGATGGACCGATCTTCTTTAATCAGTTGCATGGCACCATGCGCTGCATCACGTCTCAGGATATTCAGGAGGTCAGCATTCGCACGATCGGCGGCGGACAATGGTCCGACGGCCTGGGCCATTTTGCGTGTCAGGATGTGACGATATCGGACAGCTTTATCCGGACTTCAGACGATTGCATCACCCTTTATAATCACCGTTGGAATATATATGGCGATACCCGTAACATTACCGTCCGGGATACCACTCTCTGGGCCGATATTGCGCACAACATCATGATCGGCATCCACGGGAATACGCCGACCGCCGATCATCCCGATGCTGAAGTCCTTGAGCATATTCGTTTCAGCAATATCGATATCCTCGATCATGATGAAGACGAGCCTGAATATGAAGGCGCCATCGGCATCATGGCCGGCGATGACAATCTCGTGCGCGATGTGGTTTTTGAAAATTTCCGCGTCGAACGGATCGAGGAAGGCAAGCTCTTCAATCTGCATGTTGCCTATACGGCAAAATACAATACGAGTCCCGGCCGCGGCATCCAGGATGTCACGCTGCGCAATATTGCCTTCACTGGAAAAGGCGCACCATCCGCGTCAGTGATCTATGGCAACAGCCCGGACCGTCTGGTCAGGAACATCACCATCGATAATGTCACTGTCGGCGGAAAGAAAATTACCGGACCTGCCATGGGCATTCTTGAAGTCGGCCCGTTTGTGGAAGGCGTTACATATAAGTAGGTCGGCGCCGACGCATTCCGCTATAATCTGGCCCACTACAATCTGGCTGGCGCCGGCGGTTTGTCCGCTGCGCCAGCCAGATTTTTTGGTGATATGGTTGCTGGTTCGTCAGTTCACTTCAATCACGATTATCGATTTTGCCGGAACCGATAAGGCGACTGTGGACCTGGCGATCGTCACATTCGGAAAAGATTTAGCGGAGACGCGATCCGGCGCATCGAAACTGTTGAAACTCTGCATGTCGGAGGCCGTCAGAATTCGGGCGCTGGCGTGTGTCGCTGAAACGCCTGGCAATAACAGGTTCAACGCGACGTCATGGCGCGGATCGATATTTACGACAGACACATGCACCTTGCCGCTCTTGTCACGGGAAGCCGAGATGCTCAGCGCCGGCAGGCTTTGATTTCCCAAACGATAGACTGGCGACGTGAATTCGACCGGAATGGCGGTCGCATCCTGGTGCACCTTGTACATTTCAAAGACGTGATATGACGGCGTAACGATCATGCGTTCCTTGTCGGTGAGGATCATGGCCTGCAACACATTGACCATCTGAGCGATATTCGCTATCCGCACCCGGTCAGCGTGCAGATTAAAGATGTTCAACGTTACAGCGGCGACCATCGCGTCACGCAGTGTGTTCTGTTGATAGAGGGCTGACGGGCTGTCTGGTTCTCCGGCGAACCAGGTGCCCCATTCGTCGACAACCAGGGCCACTTTCTTTTCGGGATCGTATTTGTCCATGATGGCCGTGTGCTTTTGAATCAGCTCATCCATCGTCTCGGCCCTTTGAAGGGTCGACATCCATTGATCCTCTCCGAATGCAACCGTCCGCCCCTTGGTATGCCAGTCATTTGAGGCGAACGTGTAAAAGTGAAGGGAAACGCCATCCGTCAGCGGTTTCGGGTCATTATACATCAATGGTGTCAGCTTCGGACGCCAGTTCATGGCACGTGACATAACGGTGTCCGTCCAGTCGTAGTCGTCAGTGTCGGCCCCTGAAGCGATGAGCTTGGCTTTGTCGCCTGTCCGGGTATGCAAGTAAGATGCGTAGAGGCGGAACTGGTCGGCATAGTGCGCCGCCAGCATATTGCCGCCGCAACCCCAGCTTTCGTTACCGACGCCGATATACGGCACGTTCCAGGGTTGTTCCCGGCCATTTTTAGTTCGCTCTTTGCCCGGACCGCTGTCGGCGGGCGCCGTCATATATTCCAGCCAGTCTTCCTGTTCACGCGGCGTCCCGCTGCCGACATTGACGGAGATATAAGGTTGTGCGCCGATCTGGCCCAGGAAATCCATGAATTCGTGCGTGCCGAAGGCATTGGTTTCACGAACATTTCCCCAACTGCTATTGATGCCCTGCGGTCTTTGATCACGTGGCCCGATTCCATCGCGCCAATGGTAGTTGTCGGCGAAGCAACCGCCTGGCCAGCGGATGACGGGTACATTTATCTTTTTCAGGGCCGCCACAACGTCGTTGCGGATTCCGCGGGTATTCGGAATCGGCGAGTCCTCGCCAACCCAGATGCCCTCGTAAACACCTCGGCCAAGATGTTCAACAAAGTGGCCATAGATGTTCCGGTTAATCACCGGTCCCGGTGTATCGGTACGAACAACGACCTTCACGGTGTCCCCGGCCAAGGCTGACGGTCCGAAAAGCATTGCTGCTCCGGCCAGGATGCTAACGGCAACATGAGCAATGCGCATGATCTTCCTCCTGCTAACGGCCCGGCCAGGATTTTTCCGGTGCCCTTTGTTATCTGCTTATGACGTTGTTTCCGATAAAGCTTAGGCTACGGAAATGCTTTCGTTCGATGACGGTTGCGTGCCTGGCCCGAGCTTTTCGCTGAGCCAGTCGGCCACCGGCCCAGTCCAGGCGGAATGCGTTCGCCTTCCATGATAAGATATCGATATCATTTCTTTGCAGGTAGACAGAAATGGCATGGTTCGTCAACTATCACCTGGAATGGGGATGGCTTACCTCCGCCGGGCGTGGCAACTTCCGGGGCAGACTCATGTGCATCGACCGAAATCCTTGATTGCCAGAAGAAGCACTCTGTCCGAAAACGACAGCAAGGCGCATGAACGAATCATGCCGCGGGAAGGACGATACGTCTATGGAATGGCTGCACAGCCCTGTGACACTGACTGCCAATGCGCACCGCGTTGTTATCTTGCCATTTCATATATCCATCGGACCGCGTGACTCCGCGATGGGCGCGATGTCGCGCGTCGCGCGCATCTGTGAGGCGATTTGCGCGATGGACGCGGAAACGTGCCGCGCTGAACTTGATGTGGTCTATCGCGATTTCACACATCGTCACGCCCAGACGCAGGCGGTGTTTCTAGACCGTTTCCGCCAGATACAACACATTCAGGGCGGCATGGATGACATAGGCGAGGACCGGGCTGTATTGATAGGCGCCTACTTCAGCCATGAATACAGTTACCAGGCGGCTGCCGTCATGAACCCGTCCGTCGTCCCTCATCCCGACCAGACGGGCACCACGGACGGCGCCATCAACTTCTTGCTTTCCACCCGGTCGGTTGGCGAGGGCCATATCTCGACCATCTCCTTTCGTGAAGGCGTTTTCCGGCCTGATGGCACTATTGAAATCAAACCGGAAAGCGACTTTGCCATAGCCGCGAGGCCAAAGATAAATACCCCCCATGAAGGTCCCGTCGAAGTTTGGAACGAACCGTCGGGCAGCTTATCGGAAACGGTTATCTTTCCTGTCACCCGCGCCCAGACAAACGGCCTGGAAGACCTGCGCATGGTGCGTTTCACAGATGACGCCGGCGTTGAAACCTTTCTCGGCACCTATACGGCATTTGCCGGGTGGGATCTCACTTGCGAGTTGTTTGAAACAAAGGACTTTCACAATTTCAGGCTGACCCCGTTGCGCGGCGATGTCGCTTACTGCAAGGGCCTCGCGCTATTCCCACGTCAGATCAACGGAAAATATGCCGCCATCGGCCGCCTTGATCATGAAAGCCTGTTCTATCTGGAAAGCGACGACCTCACCCTGTGGGATAGCGGTGATCTGATCCTTTCTCCAGCCGCCTCATGGGAACTGATGCAATTAGGCAATTGCGGTTCGCCAATCGAGCTTGATGAAGGCTGGCTGGTCATCACACATGGCGTTGGTCCCGTCCGGCGATACGCCCTCGGGGCGGTCCTGCTCGATAAGACGGACCCGCGCAAGGTCATAGGCCGAAGCCGAACCCCCATCCTCACACCTTCCGAAGAGACACGGGAAGGGTACGTACCGAATGTCGTGTACAGTTGCGGAGCCATGCGCGCGGGCGAATGGATATTCCTTCCGTACGGGGTGGCCGATTCCAGCATTCGCTTCGCGTCAATTCGTGTCAGCGATTTGCTCGACCATATGTGTGAGCGCGGAGATGATGAATAGGGCCAATTAACCGGTCATTCCAGGGCAGGGAGGTCCTCTAGCGGCTGTTGGCGAAGTACCGGTTCAGCCGCTCAATTTCCGCAAGGCTGACCGGAATGATGGCGCCGTGTTTTGGTCCTTCAAAATTGATCGCTTTCATTGGAGAGTCCGGTTCGTTGAATCGTCCCAGGTTTTTGAAATGAACAAAATCCGTGGTCTCTGAAAAGCCCATATTGTTGTGCGGTTTGGCGCCAAACACATCGTACATCAGAACATAGGTGTCCGTACCGGTTCGGCGCCAAAGCATCGGGGCTTCCGTGCCTACGGTTTCCGGATCGATTTTCTGCGGATTGAAGACATATCCTTCGTTGATCTTTGATGAGATGGCCTGACGAAGAAAGCCTGGCTTGTCATGCGCCACATAGAACAGGTGGTATTCGTCGCCTATCTTTGTGATGTCGCCATCGATCGTGCCCTTGCCTTCAACCGGGTAAGTGAACAGCCGCTTTGGCGCGGTTTCCAGGGTTGTGAACGCGTTATCCGCATAAGAATAAACCATGTGATCGGTCTGCCCCTTTTCACGGGTGGTAAAATAGACCATCAGCTTTTGCTTATACGCATCGAATATGATTTCGGGCGCCCATGCCGTCGCCATGTCTTTCGCTTCAGGGAACAGCTTGTGCACAGGCACCCAGTGGTGGGTCCAATGGATCAGGTCATAGGATTTCATGAAGATCAGGTTTTGGTTATTACCCCACCCCCATTCTCCGCCAGGACGCTCCCATTCAGTGGTTCTGACGCCGTCCCTCTGGCCGAAAATATGGAGGTCGGTCATGGCCATGTAGAAGGCGCCATCTGGCCCCCTGAAGATATAAGGGTCGCGCACACCCTTTTGTTCGGCCAAGCGCGCGCCCGTTGCCACCGGTTCCCCGTTATTTACATCGGTGAAGGTGTAGCCATCTGTAGAGGTCGCGAAATAGAGTCCATGTGTCTCGTCCTTGAAATAGACGAACAGATACCCTTTAAGGTCAGATGGTTGTTCCGGTTTGGTCGTCCCGCTTTCCAAAGTCTGGACAATCTGTAACTGGTCGTTGGTAGGTGCGGCCGCACAATGAAAGGAACAGGCGGAGATGGCAGTCGCGCCCGCAATGAGAAGCCGTTTAAACTTCGAAGCGGCTGTCGTTTTCATTCAGGATTCCTGGGTTTGCGTTGAAAAAGCCGGGATCGGCTCTGGACTAAATTTTCTTCGTAAAGAGAATGGCCTGACCGCCGGAGGGATTCATTTTGACATCAAGACGCGTCTGCCGACCGACGTCGCGTGTTTCAATAATCACCGGAGTTTCAAACGGCCGCGCGCTCAAGTCACCGTCACGATAAATCTCGGCAGTCCATGGCCCATCTTCGAGAAAGCTCATATCGACAGTGATCTGGCGGCCTCTTTCGTTTGTCATGGCGCCCAGGAACCAGCGTTCGGCGTGCCGGCGCGCCATGACGACATATTCACCGATGGCGCCGTGCAGGGCATGGCTTTCGTCCCAGGTCGTCGGACATTCGTCGAACCAGCGCAGTTCCGGGAAGCCTGAAACGTATTTGTCCGGCGTGTCGTACCAGTACAAGAAGGTCAGCGGGTTATAATACACCGCCGCCATTGCCAGCTGGTGGGCATTGGTCGTTTGGTTCTTTGCATTGGCATAGCAGATCGTATAATCCAGTGGCCCGGCGATCGAGCGGGTGAACGGCAGGGTGACATTGTGACGGGCTGTCGGGAACTGTTCGTTGCCGCGCACGCCTTCCAGCGCGACATAGTTGGGCAGGGTTCGCTCAAGTCCGGCAGGGCGCAGATTGTCGTGCAGATTGACCAGCATGCCATGCTCGCCGAATGCCTTCACCACATCGAAAATGAAGTCGTTATCGCTCTGGCGGCCTTCCCACATGAAGCCAAGTTTAACGCCCGCCACACCCCAACTCTGGTAGAGCTTGCACATGGCGTCGCGGGCGGCGGTGACGGCAACGCGATCGATATAGAGGATCACACCGATATTGCGGGCGCGGGCATAGGCGATGACCTGTGCCAGATCCAGCGTGGCAACAGAATAGGTCGGGTCCGACGCATCGGTTCCATCGCCATACCAGTGCGCGTCGTATTCGACATATTCCAGCTTATGGGCTGCCGCGAAATCGACCACTTTCAGGGATTTTTCGGTCGAATACGGTTTGGTGATGCGAATGGCGCGGCCCGGCCTTACCCACGATACATCCCCCAGGATGTTCGGCGTGGCAAGCGTCGGCACCAGACCGGTTTGCTCGATCAGGCCGGCCGCGCTATCCGCCAGCAAAAGCGCGCGCCAAGGTGTCGCCTGGCCGATCTCGATGTCGAAGACGGAGTCTTCAGGCGTGTCGCCAGGGCCGCCCCAGCCAGTGGCGCGGCCCGGATAGCGCATCAGATAGGTTACCAGGCCGTCCCTTTTGGACGTCAGCATGGCGCGCGGATAGTGAAGGCGATCCGACTCGGCCACCAGCGCGAAAACGCCTGCGCGCGTATCGACGGTCACCGGCAGGTCGGCATAGTTGCCGTGGTCGGAGCTATTTGTCAGGTCTGGGTGGACAACGGGCGCCATGTCTCCTTGCGTGGAAACCTGATAGCCACCTTCGTCACGGCTGGAATAGATCAGCGACGCCTGGGGAAAACGGAATTCCGTCCGTTCGCCCATCAGTCTGACGGTTGACTGCGGCGCCTTGGTGACACGATAGCGAATGGCCGCACCCGCGTCATAAGCCCGCGCGATGATGTCGAACGCAATACCATGGTTCGCATCGGTAAAGTGCAGCACCAGTTCGTTGTGCGCTTCGCTATAGGTATTGCTTGAGCCGAAAGGCGGCGCCCAGGTGCCAGTGGCGGTATTGCGATCGGCGCCGATACATTGGGCGCCTTGTCCCAGCAACTGACCGTTCTCAAGCCACAAACCCAGCCCCGATGGTAACAGGGCCGGCTTGCCCTTATGCGTTACCGACCAGGCAGGCCAGGCGCCGCCGATCTCCAGCGTGACCATGGTTTTTTTATCCGGTGAGATCAAGGTATAGACTTTTGTACCGCGCCCCCTGGTCTTTGCGGTAGAATCTTGCCAGATCGGCGCTGCCAGAAAGGACAAACCAATTGCACGCCGGGTAAGCGCTATGCGTCTGGACATCTGTTCCCTCGAATTTTTCATCTCGATATCAGGATCTAACGGAGTGATTTCCGCCAGAAGAATGTATGGCTCATGGCATGGAGCCGATGGGCTGGATGGTAAAGCGGTAGGTCTGGGGCTTGAGGGGGATGCGATACTTGACCAGTGGCCTGCCTTCCAGACTCCAGCCGGTATCACCGCCCACACCGGCCTGCAACAGGTCGATCAACAGGCTGCCATTGCCGTGGGGCACTATGTCTGAACTATGCCATTCCCCCTGAGGACGCTGATAAAGATCTTCATAGGGGAAGGCCAAGGCGTTCACGGACAGGGGGTGGGCGCCAGTAACCCGCAAGCCGGAGTGATCGGCTGAAGTCAGCGTGAACCAGCGGACGTCAGTCTTGTTACCGCTTTCCTGCGGACGAATGTAGTCATGGTATTGTTCGGCAACCGATCCTTTATAGAGTCCGATGGCGGCGCCCGTCTGGCGGTCCACGTAGGACTCTTGCGGCCCGCGTCCGTACCATTCGATTTGGCTTAGAGCCGGATCGGAATCAAACCGCAAGCCCACGCGCAAGGGATCAGGCAGATCGTCCTTGAGCGGCGTAAAGGTTGCCGTCACATCAAGAGCGCCATTCGGCCGGAGGCGATAGGTCGTGTCAAAATGCACGAAACCGGCGCCCATTACATAATGGACTGTTACGGTGTCATCATTGACTTCGATGCCTGCGAGACGTCGCTGCTCGGTCATGGTTTTCCAGATCGCGTGGGATTTTGGAACACCGCTGCCATCGTCATTATCGGTCAATCCCCGCCAGAAGTTCGGCGAGCCGCCGCTCAGGAGTGTCCGGCCGTCCACAGTGTACCCGGTAAGCAGTCCGGTTTGTCTATCGAGTGTGATGACGGCAGACGGACTATTCATACTGATTGTCTCAGCCGTCTGGCTGACTGTTGTCTGTCCCGAAAGGGGCGGATCGGTGTGTTCTGCCGCGGCCAGGACGAATTGAGAGAAACCGAGCGGCGTACCGGCTTCGACTCCGGGTATGGCGCCCGCTTTCGCATGCGCGGTGACGGTCAGGATGAGTTCCGTATCGGGACTTTTTTTGACGGCCGGGACCTGAATCGCCACGTCCTGCCGCTCACCCGCTTTCACATTCACGCCTGACAGTTGGCCGCTGGCGACGGGACTGCCATCATTGGTCAACGCCCAGTCAAAATTAAATCCTGACAAGTCATTGAAATCATAGCGATTGACGACAGTAATTTTTCCCGCTGCCGGATCGCCCTCGAAGATTACCGGCGAATAGACTTTCCGTAGCTCGTAATATTCCGGATCGGGCGTGCGGTCGGATTGAATGACTCCATCGCCAACCACGCTGCCATCGCCGCGATCCGGATTGAGATCGAAACCTGATGCCCAGTACGTCCGGCCATTCTTATCCCTGGCATAAACGCTCTGATCGACCCAGTCCCATATGAATCCGCCCTGAAGCTTTTTCTGGCTGCGCATGAGCTGCCAATAATCTTCGAGATTCCCCAGGCTGTTGCCCATTGCATGGGCATACTCGCATTCGATGAGCGGTTGGGTGAACTGTGGATCGGTGGCGTAGTCCAGGAGCTTGTCCATATCGTCGTACATAGGTGCGTAAATATCGACATAAGCGTTCAGCCGGTGATCATTTTCATACGTGCCCTGGCCGAGGTAGCTGATCAGACGCGTCTTGTCGTTCTGACGAATCCAGTTCGCCGCGTTTTCAAAGTTGGGGCCGGTGCCCGCTTCGTTGCCGAGCGACCAGATAATGACCGACGGATGGTTCTTGTCGCGCTCGACCATGCGCGATACGCGATCGAGGTGCGCTGCCTTCCAATGGGCCTTGTAACCAAGCTGAATAGTCTCACGTGCCGGACTGCCGGCATTGTCGCCGGCCTGCATATAGCCGTGGCTTTCAAGATCGGCCTCGTCCCATACATACAGGCCGTATTCGTCCGCCAGGTCGTACCAGCGGGGATCGTTGGGATAATGAGACGCCCGCACGGCATTGATATTGGCCTGTTTCATCAACTCGATGTCTTTGCGCATCAGCGCCTCGGACATGATGCGGTAAGTGACCGGATCGTGTTCGTGGCGGTTCACCCCCTTGATCATCACGCGCCGGCCATTGACCTGAACTTCGCCATTACGGATTTCGACCGTGCGGAAACCGATCTTGCGAGACGTGGCGGAAATAAGCGTGCCCCTGGTGTCCCGAACCTCGATAGCCAGACGATACAGATTCGGCGTCTCGGCGGACCATTGCCGGACATTGGGGATGCCGCCCCGCAGCCTGGCGGGACGCGCTTTCGTGCCTTTCCCCTGCGTTGTAAAAACGGGCTTATCCCCGTCATAGACGGTGGCCATGACCGTAGCGTTTCCCGTCAGTTCGGCGTCAAGCGCGAAGACCCCATTGCTGTATGTCTTGTCCAGGCTGGCTGTGACCGTGTAGTCGCTGAGGCGGGTTTCTCCCTCTGCATATAGATAAACGCTGCGCTCTATGCCTGAGAGACGCCAGAAGTCCTGATCTTCAAGGTATGAGCCGTCTGCATAACGGTAAAGCTCGATCGCAATGGTATTCTTGCCGGGCTTGACATATTGCGTCAGGTTGAATTCGGAGGGCAGTTTCGAATCTTCCGAATATCCGACCTTCTCGCCATTCACCCAAATATAGTAGGCCGCGCCGGCGGCGCCGATATGCAGGAAGACCTGCTGTCCGGTCCACATTGCGGGAATTTCGAAATCGCGCCGGTAGGACCCAATCTCGTTCGTGTCGTGCGGGATGAATGGTTCGTTCTGGGGAAACGGGTATTTGATATTATAAAACTCAGGCAGGCCGAAGCCTTGCGCTTCGATCATGCCGGGGACCTGTATGGTTTTCCATCCGGTGACGTCATAATCCGGGCGGTAGAAACCGATCGGACGGTTGTCGACGCCCTTCGTCCACGCGAATGACCATGTGCCATCAAGAGAGAGGTATCGGTTCGATGCTGCCAGATCTCCTGACCTTGCGAGATCGACGCTTTCGAAATTGAAAAACGTCGATTTCATAGGCTCGCGATTGACCGCGACAATTTCCGGTTGCTCCCATTCAACCGCATCTGCCGCCGCAGGCGCCGCGAAGACCGCGTCAAAATGAGTCAAAACAGCTATTGAAATAGCCAAAGCGCTCACAGCCTGAGACATGCGCGTCATATTTCCTCCGTCCGGTCATCACGCCGGTTCAATCCTTATCTAGCACGCCCAATTGTATGACAATACAAAAGCGTAACTTTGCCAACAAAGTGAAACCGGCATTACCGTGTCATCCTGACGATCCTGGCGGACCTCCGGAACTTCCTTTGCCGTGGCACTTCCGCTTGTGTTCGTTGTCCCTGTCCCTTCTTGAAGAAAAGTGCCGTGGCCTGATGGCCACGGCTTAGGTGAGCGTACGTCAGATAGGGAGTCCTGACGTATTCAAAAGGCATTTCAAGAGACAGGGAAAGTAAAACGCCTCGACGCAATACAGTTTTATCACATATGATATCGATATCAAGAAAAATTCTGCAGCAATGCGTTTTTTTGTTAATTCACAAAGAAACGGCACGCGATTAATTGCGTGCCGTTTCTTTGCCTTTAATAGCGGAATATCTACTTATCCACCGAAGCGATATCTGACACCGATGCTGTAAGTACGACCGTTCAGATAATGTTGGCGTTCAATGCCGGTGTTGAGGCCGGGTTCGCCAACAAACCGGTCAAGGCCCTTGTCGGTCAGGTTGTTGCCGTTGAAGGTCAGCGACAGGGCATCGTTCAACTTGTAGTTCAGCGAGAAGTCGAGGATGCCGTATTCGCCGATATCACGGCCATCGATCGGATTGGTGGAGGCGCCAAACAGTACTTCGTCCGAACGCCAGGTGTAGATCAGGCGCGCCGACAAGGTGCCGTCATCATACAGGCCCTGGAGAGAGTAGCTGTATTTCGATTGGAACGGCAACGGCTGGGCAACCACGCGCGGCGTGGCGGCGCTGCCGAAGTTGAGATCGTTCGACGCATCGACGTAGCTGAACGACCCGATGGCGCCAAAGTGTTGCCAGGCGCCCGGCAGGAAGTCGAAGAACGTCTGGAATGCAAATTCGGCACCGCGCGCATAACCGGCCCCGGCGTTCGCGGTACGCGTAACAAGATATTGGTTGCCTGTACATGGCGAAACCGTGACGGCAGGGTTGGGGACGAGGGGCACGGTTTCGCAGGTATTGACGCCGTAGGTGAAGCCGTCCAGTTCCTTGTCGAAGAGCGCAAACGAAACATAGCTTGTGCTGCTGAAGTACTTTTCGATGGAAATGTCGTAATTATCAGCCCGGAGCGGATTCTGGTTCGCATTGCCGATGCCGGCGGTACCAGCCGTGGTGTTGACCGAGATGGTCGGGTTCAGATCGCCGAAGCCGGGACGTGTGATGCCCTTCGAATAGCCGAAGCGCAGAAGCAGGTTCGGATCGAAATAGTAAGTCACGTTCAATGACGGCAGCGTATCTGTGTAGGAGCGCGTCACGACGTTCTCGCGGGGCACGTTCGGCGTGACGGTCAGGTCGTTCACGATGGCGCGAGCGTAAACGTCGGTCTTAACCACGCGAACACCGATGTTACCCTTGATCCTGTCGTCGAAGCCGGCAAAATCCCCCATTACGTAAACGGCCGAGGTGTCTTCCTTGTAGAAACGGCGGGAGAGCAGTTGCTCCGGACGCGTGGCGTCGACAGGGATGCCGGCCAGCGGGAAGCGATCACGCACTTCGTCGCCCAGCAGGCTGGCCGGAGCATAGGTCAGGAAACCGCCGGAATACCCGCTGTCACCACGGAAGAAGTTCGTATCGGTCGGCGCCAGAAGATCGGATGCGGTAAGCGCCGAAATGCCGTTCGAGTGATAAAGCGCGCCGCCCACACCTGGCCAACCCGCCAAAGCGGCGCCGTTGGTCGTGAGGTTGTAGGCTGTCGTATAGGCGAAGTTGTTGAACTTGTCTTCGATGTGGGACAGGCGCACGCCAGCCTTTACATCCGTGAAGAAACCGCTTTCGAAGCTGTATTTGCCATCGAGACGCAGGGCCTGGGTGCTGTCCTTCAGCGTATTCTTCGTGCCATTGCCGAAGTTGTTATAAACCCAGGTCGAGTAGTCGCTCAGGTCCGGCCCGGTGAAGGTCATGGTGTGCGGCGTGCCGGTCAGATCGCGCGTAACATCCCAGCCGCCGATGCCTGTATTGACGCCCCCCGCCGTTTGCCACAGGCCAGGCGCCGATGAAATGGTGACCGACCGGTTGTCAACTTCCACTTGAGATTCAGTAAGGGCCAGATCAACCTTCACGTCCAGTTTGGGCGTTGCCTTCCATTCGAAGCCGGTGGCAAAAATCCCGGTCCAGTAAGGATGGTGCTCGTCGCCGCCGACCGTGCTGAAATCGGAGTTCAGGAAAGTGCCGCCGGCGAGGCGCTGATTAACCAGCACGTCGTTCGAGCCACCGTTCAGATTGCGGTTGGCGAGCTGTTCGTCAAGCGAGAAAGGCGTTGTTTTCAATCCCGTGACATTGCGGCCGTCGTTCGCCTGAAGGAACATGTAATTCTGGTTGTACAGATAGTAGGTGTAGTTCGTCTCGGCATAGAGACGCAGGCTGTCATTGACCACCCAATCCGCGGCTGCGGAGAAGCCCTTGCGGGTCCGTTTGATGATTTCTTCGCCGACATCGGTCTGATATTGAGCGGTTGCCGACATGACATTGGCTTGCTGTTCGGGCGTCAGGGCCGTGCTGCCGAAGCCGGCATGAGCAAAGTCAGGCACGTTACATGGGGTCGTGACGTTATCACAGGCCAGGGTCGGCACATCGACAAGCGCCCATACATCCGAACGCCCGATATAGGCGCTCAAAGGCGCATTCGGATTGTTCGCCGAGTTGGCCGCGGCACGCGCCGCGTATTCCGGATCATCGGCGCGGATCGAACGACGATAAGCGGCGCCGCCATTCGCCGGATTGTTATCGGAACGGCCTTCGCTTTTCTGGAAAGTCGCGCCAACCATAAAGCCGAAACGGCCGCCATTGGCGAGGTCAAAACGATCTGCAAGCATGCCGTAGATTTCCGGATTGACCGTATTGGCCAGATCGTTATATCGGGCGGTCACACCCAGAGAGGCTGTGAAGCCCTTGAAATCGCTCGGGTGGCGCGTGCGCAGATTTATCAAACCGCCGATACCGCCTTCGATATGCTCAGCCGTTGGATTTTTGTAAACATCTGCGCCGGCGATCATGCTCGGAATGGCGTCTTCGATATTGAACTCGCGCAAACCGGCCGTGGCATAGGACCGCCCATCGACCTGTGACGCTGTCTGCCCCGACAGGCCGCGAATGGTCAGGCCCGAACCGGCCCCAACAGGCGAAGCACCTTCGCCGCCGTAACGGTAACCTTGAACACCCGGAACGCGGGTCAGCGTTTCGGCGACGTTGTTGTCCGGCAGCTTGCCGATATCTTCAGCGTTGATGGAATCGACGATTTCCTGCGCATTCTTTTTCATCGAGACTGAACTGCGCAAGGACGCGCGCACGCCGGTGACGACGACAACCGTATCATCGGCGGGCGTTGAGGCGGCAGTCGCCGCATCCTGCGCGAACGCCGCCGTCGAACCCAGGGCCAGCGTCAACGCCAGACCGGACGCGCACATGGTGAGCTTGCTTAATTTGATCATGACTTCCTTTTTCCTCCGGTTTTTATTGGCCTGATTCGAGCCGCCCAATTCCTCCCGCCTTTAAATGGCGGGCTGGCAATTGCACTTACCAGGGACAAATCCGGCGAGGCGCATGAATCAGTTCCGTATCGAGATATCGATATCAGAGAATTGTGAATTACTCTGGTAGGACAAAAACGTCAACGGCAGACCTTCGTTATCGAAAAGTCTGATGCTTTTATGACACAATTTTTTAGCGCAGACGTCAAATGTCAGCGCTGTCATTCCTCTTTCTTGCCAATAAATCACTGAAATTGCATGAGAATAAATTATATTACCTTTGGTATGGATATCATTTCTAATATGACACCAGTGTCAAAATGTCTAAAAATTCAAATTTTTCGGATGACTTGACATCGGCGGTTTGATATCGATATCAAATTCCATAAATATTCTGCCCGCACCTCGAACAGAGTCATGCCTGCGGAATGATAAATGCCGTCGGCAGGAAACAATGCAGCAAGACGCATACAATTCATGGCGCCACGCATCGCAAAGGTGGTGCAAATGCGGGATGCCTCGGCGTCATCGGATGCCGTGCGTCTATCAAATCCGGCTCACCATACGCATTCCGACCTTCACATCAAACGGTGTAAAGGTGGCTTTATCGCGCACTTCGTCGACCTTAATGCTCAAATCGACGACAGATGCGAATCCAGGACCTAGAATATGAGTACAGCGACTATCTGCACCGAGATCACGACAAGGCGGATGATCTATATTTTACTTTCGGCATTCATGTTTGCGTACTTTTTCGCGCAGGCGATGAGTATTTCCTTGTTGTCGATCTGGTTCAAGGGGCCGCTGCAACTCACCGGTGAGCAGACCGGCATCGTATTTTCCGCGAACTTCATTGCCGCCATGATTTCCCAACCGATTTACGGATTCGTTTCCGACAAGATCGGCATGCGTAAACATGTCTTGTGGTTTCTGGCCCTCATGGTCGCGGGCTGCGGCATATTCTTCAGCCAGGTTTACGAACCCTTGCTACGAACAAACCTTCTGTTTGGCGCTGTGCTCGGCGGCGCATATCTCGGCTTGACGTTCATTGCCGGTAGTTTTGCCCTCGAATCCTATACTGACCGTCTGGGCCGCCATTATGGATTTGAGTTCAGTCGTGTTCGGCTTTGGGGATCTCTCGGCTTTGCATGTGCGGCCTTCTTCTCGGGCACGCTGTTCAATATCAACCCGATGATCAACTTTGCGCTCGCTTCCGCGGCCGGCGTAATCCTGATTCCATTGATTTTCTTTTTGCGTCCGGCGACCTCCGGCGAACCTTTTGAAAACTCAAAGCGGCTTAAGCTGACCGACTCCCTGTCCATCCTTAAATTGCCAAAGTTCTGGGGCTACATGGTGCTGATCCTGGGCGTTACGAACCTGTATCTCGTCTATGATCAACAATTTCCCGCCTATTACGCCTCTCAATTCAACGATGTCGCTCAAGGGCGGGCGATGTTCGGCCACCTGAACTCGGCACAGATTTTTGTCGAAGCGGCAGGGCTGTTCGTCGCGCCGTGGATCGTGAGGCATGTCGGCATCAAGCGCTCCCTCCTGTTGGCTTCCGGTATTATGATATTCCGGATCACTGGCTCCGGCCTTGTCACCGGCCCGGTGCCTATATCAGCCATGAAGATGCTCCATTCACTGGAGTTGCCCATTCTCGTCGTGGCAAACTTCAAATATATCGCCAACCATTTCGAGTCCCGCCTGGCCTCGACCATTTACATGGTGGGGGTAAGCTTTGGTCATTCGCTGGGCATCGCCTTTCTTTCGCCCATCGCAGGCCGGGCATACGACCATATCGGCTTTGCAAACACCTATCTTTGCATCGGCGCCCTGGCATTGATCTTTTGGCTTTGGTCCTGGTTCAGTCTGGCGCGCGACAAAAAGCCCGATGCCCGGATCGATGGCAACCTGTCCTCGGAAAGCGAGGCATTCTGATGTCGTATGACACTCCAAAGCCGGTTGTGGCACGCGAAACCCCTTCCGCGCTGAAACGTAAAATTAACAACGCGATTTCCGTCGCATGTGCGCGCCTGAAAAGGCAGCTCGGTAAATTTACGACTGAGTTTCCCGCGCCCTCGTCCATCCAGGGCACCTACGCCGTTATGGACAATTCGGAATGGACGAACGGTTTCTGGACCGGCACCCTCTGGCTGGCCTATGAGTTTAGCGGTGATGAGGCGTTTTTCCGGGCCGCCGAAACGCAGGTCAAAAGCTTTATCCAACGGCTCGATCATCGGATCAATACCAACCATCACGATTTGGGTTTCCTGTATTCTCTGTCCTGCGTAGCCTCCTGGAAACTGACCGGCGACGCATTGGCGAGGCAGAGCGCCATCAATGCGGCAGACCTGCTGCTTAACCGTTATCTGCCGGTCGCCGGGATTATTCAGGCATGGGGCAATCTCAATGACCCGGCCGAGAGCGGCCGCATGATCATCGATTGTAACCTCAATCTGCCCCTGCTGTATTGGGCATCGGAACAAACGGGCGATCCGGCCTATCGCAATGCCGCCGACAGCCATATTCAGCAAGCCGCCAAATACATAGTCCGTGAGGATTATTCGACCTTCCATACGTTCTACATGGACCCCATCACGGGTTCACCGCAACGTGGCAGCACGCATCAGGGTTTCAGCGATACCTCTTGCTGGTCGCGCGGCCAGGCCTGGGGCATATATGGCTTTCCGCTGGTTTTTCGATATAACGGCGATAGTAGTCTCATAGAATTGAGTACGCGTCTGGCGGATTATTTCCTGGAGCGGCTGCCAAGTGATGGCGTCTGTTGCTGGGATCTGATTTTTACAGACAACGAAACCGAGCGAGATACCTCAGCCGCAGCGATTGCGGTCTGCGGTCTGCTCGAAATAGCCCGGCAACTTCCGGCCCTTGATGAGAGGCGCAGCGTTTACGAAAACCAGGCTGAAGCGATCATATCCGTCCTGATCGACAAATACGCTCTCACGGAAGCTGATCCGACCGAGGGTTTACTGGAAGGCGCCGTCTATCATATGCCGAAAGGCATTGGCGTGAACGAGCGCTGCCTGTGGGGCGATTATTTTTATCTTGAAGCGCTGATGCGTCTTTCGCGTACTTGGGAGCCATACTGGTGATTCAGATAGGTGTTGATTTTGGCGGCACAAAAATAGAGGCCGCCGCCCTGAACCATGACGGACAAATCTTGCGGCGGCTGCGGGCTGACAATCCCGGCAGTTACGACGCAGCTATTTCAAGTGTGAAAGCGCTCGTCGAAGCTGTCGAACGTGAAACAAAGCTGACGGGTACAATCGGTGTGGGCGCACCCGGCTCGATTTCTCCGACGACAGGCCTTATGCGAAACTCGAACTCCTTATATTTGAATGGACGGCGGTTTCGCGAGGATCTGACTGCGGCTTTGGGGCGTGAGGTGCGCATGGCGAATGACGCAAACTGTTTCGCGCTTTCTGAAGCGATCGACGGCGCGGGCGCGGGGGCCAAGGTTTGCGTCGGTTTGATTCTTGGTACCGGCTGTGGCGGCGGGATCGTCATCGATGGCAAGTTGATCGTGGGCCATAATGCCATTGGCGGTGAGTGGGGCCACAATCCGTTGCCTTGGCCCACAGTCGCAGAAACCCCTGGCCCGGCTTGCTATTGCGGTCAGCGCGGCTGTCTTGAGCAATGGATATCCGGCACGGGCCTGCAACTTGATTTCAGGTCCAGAACCGGTCAGGCTCTTTCCGCTGAGCAAATTAGCGAGGATGCCCGTCTCGGCAAACGTGAGGCGCAAAAGGCACTTGATGATCTGATCGATCGGATCGGCCGTGCAATCGCAACCTTGTGCAACGTCATCGATCCGGATGCGATTGTTATCGGCGGCGGCCTCAGCAATATTGCTGAGATTTACGAGCGCCTTCCCGCAATCATTGCCAGCAGAGTTTTTTCCGATGCCTGGGCGGCCAGGATTTTGCCCGCCAAATGGGGCGACTCGTCAGGCGTTAGAGGCGCTGCACGCCTTTGGCCGCTCGAAGCCATCAGCCGCGCGCCTATCAAGGTCTGATCCTTTCTCCACCTCACCAAGAAGAGCCTCCCCCATGTGTACCAGCCACTACGCCAAGACGCTCTACGCGACGCATCCGGATATGATGAAGGGGGTGGATAACGCCGACCTGCGCGACAAGTACCTGATGACGGGCCTGTTCGCGCCGGACGCCGTGGTGCTGAACTACACCCACTTCGAGCGCTTCGTCATCGGTGGGGCCGCGCCGGTTGCGGGCACGGTCAAGCTGCCCGACCAGACCGAA
>Ga0153956_1000334_pt1 | contig 56329 bp, 53 predicted proteins | sample TSFL040MetaG_FD_104704 | JGI IMG/M metagenome (GOLD analysis project Ga0153956, IMG submission 104704) | Attine ant fungus gardens microbial communities from Florida, USA - TSFL040 MetaG | ecosystem: Host-associated > Fungi > Mycelium > Unclassified | place: USA: Florida, Wekiwa Springs...
AAGCCACCCCTTCAAGCCCTCCGATCGGCGCTCGCGATGAGCGCCAACCGTCAAGCCACGATCGGACAGAGGTGGGGCCAGTTCAAGCCATCGCAGTGGGGCCAGTTCAGACCATCGTTCTCATCCGTCGCAGTCATCGATGCCAGGGGCTTGATGACGCCGTCGGGCGTGGCCACGACCGAGTGTGCGGCGGCTCATCGAGTAGATGCCGGCCCTGTTCTCGCGCGCTCGATCTCACGTCGAGACCGTCCAATTCCTCTGCCGGTATCGGTGGACGAGCGGCCTAGGTGGATGAGCCGTGTTGTCGATCGGGAAGCTCGCCGTCGGTCACGCCGACGACTACCTGGAGCAGGCGCAGGGGAGCGTGACGCGGGCTGGGGCCGTGTCGTCGGGGGTGGAGGACTACTACCTGGGTGGGCCGGAAGCGCCCGGAAGCTGGGTCGGGAGCGGGAGCCGGGGCCTTGGTTTGGACGGAACGGTCGATGCGGTTCGGCTGGACCGGGTTCTTGGTGGGCGGCATCCCGCGACGGACGGGTCGCTCGGGCGGGTCGTGCCTCGGCGGGTCCCCGGGTTCGACCTGACGTTCTCGGCTCCGAAGAGCGTGAGCGTGTTGTTCGGGATCGGGGGTGACGAGCTGCGCGGGGCGATCCAGCGCGCGCACGATCAGGCAGTCGTCGACGCACTCGCGTACGTGGAGCGGGAGGCCGGCGTGACTCGGCGGGGTGCTGGCGGTGCGGTGGCGATCGCCGGGCGGGGGTCGATCGGGGCGGCGTTTCGGCATCGGACGTCTCGTGCCGGGGATCCGCAGCTGCACACGCATGTCCTTGTGGCGAACTTGATCCTGGGCGCTGATGGGCGGTGGGGCACGCTCGACGGGCGCCGGGTCTACGCGCATGCGAAGACGGCCGGGTACCTCTACGAGTATCGGCTTCGTGCGCTGCTAAGCCGCGAGCTTGGGTTCGAGTGGGGGCCGGTTCGGAACGGGATCGCTGATGTGGCCGACGTGGCGCCGGCGGTCCGGAAGGCGTTCAGTCGGCGGCGTGCCGAGATCGAGGCTGAGATGGCTCGGCGTGGTGCGACGAGTGCCGGTGCCGCGCAGATCGCGGCGTTGGCGACTCGGCGGTCCAAAGACTATCGGGTGACGCCAGACGACCTGGTGCCTGAGTGGCGGGCGCGCGCCGCGGAGATCGGGCTCAACGAGCAGACGGTGCGTTCGGTAGTCGGACGCTCGCGACCGCGGGACGTCGACGAGGACGTGATCTGGGATGTCCTCGCACGGCTCGGAGGGACGGAGGGGCTGACAAAGGAGCGATCGAGCTTCACGCGGCGGGACGTGCTGCAGGCTCTTGCCAGTGAGCTGCCGGTCGGGGCGGACGTAGGGATTGACGAGTTGGAGCGGCTCGCGGATCGGTTCCTCGGGTCGGATCGCGTGGTAGTGCTGGTCGAGGGCGCTCGCCGCGGTGAAGTACTTGGGGTCGACGGAAGCGTAATTCCAAGCGTCAGCGACGAACGGCGGTACTCGACACCCGAGTTGCTAAAGCGCGAGCGGCAAGTGCTCGACTTCGCGGACGGGTCGCGCGCGACCCGTCGCGGGGTCGGGCACGAGACTGCTGTGGAGCGAGCGATCAGGCGGCGGCCGACGATCGCGGGCGAGCAGGCGGAGATGGTTCGGCGGCTCGTGTTGGATGGCGATGGTGTTGCGGTCGTGATCGGGCAGGCCGGGACCGGGAAGACGTACGCGTTGGCGGCCGCTCGCGAGGCGTGGGAGGGCAGTGGCTATCGGGTGGTCGGCGCCTCGCTGGCGCGGCGGGCCGCGATCGAGCTCGAGGATGGTGCTGGGATCGAGAGCCAGAGCGTGGCCGCGTTGCTCGAGGCGCTGCGGGGGCGGCCGCTGAGCACGTTGCCGCGGCGGTCGGTGCTCGTGATCGACGAGGCGGGGATGGTGCCGACGCGGGCGCTAGCTGAGATCGTGGATCACGTCGACCGGGTTGGGGCGAAGCTCGTCCTGGTCGGCGACGATCGGCAGCTACCGGAGATTGGGGCCGGTGGCGCGTTCGGTGCGCTGGCGAAGCGACTTCCGGCGATCGAGCTTCGCGAGAACCGGCGGCAGGTGGCTGTGTGGGAGCGCGAGGCGTTGGCGCTGTTGCGAGCGGGCGATGCCGACGGCGCCGTCCGGCGGTATGCGCGCCGCGGCCGGATCGTCGTGGACGAGGACGGTGACGCGGTCCGGCGCCGGCTCGTCGGCGACTGGTGGCGCGCCGGTGATCCGGAGGGTGCGGTGATGATCGCCCACCGCAGACGGGATGTGACCGATCTGAACGGGCGGGCGCATGCGTTGATGCGCGCGGCCGGCGCGCTTGGCGACGAGGTGCAGGTCGGCGAGCTCCGGATAGCCGCGGGTGATCGCGTGGTGCTGCGGCGGAACGATCGTCGGCTCGGGGTCGTGAACGGAGAACGCGGAATCGTCAGGGGCGTCGACGACGGTGAACTCGTCGTCCAGCTCGGCGGGCGGCGAGTTCGACTGGAGCGGAAGTACGTGAAGGACGCGGTCTCGCTCGGGTACGCGATCACCGGCCACGCCGCCCAGGGGATGACGTGCTCGCAGACCTTCGTGCTGGCGACGGACGGGCTCTCTAAGGAGTGGGCGTACGTCGCGCTGAGTCGCGGCCGTGATGCGAACCGCCTGTACGTGACGCGGGAGGCGCGTGACAGCGCGGAGTTCATGCCGAACGGCGACGGCACGTGGCGGCCCGCCGATGCCTTGCGCGACGGCCTCTCGCGGTCCGCCGCCCACGAACTGGCGAGCGCGCAGCGGCGTCGGAAGCGTGGGCTCGAACGTTAACGAGCGGATACGCGCCAGCAGCGGCAGAAGGACTAAAGGCCCCCGCCCAAGCTGCCGATGTTTGGTGTAGACCGCCCGCCGAGGCGGTTTTGTCGTTCTTGGAGGTCGAAGGCCTCGGCCACCAGGCGCGCCTCGTCGGGACGCTCGACGTAGTGGAGGTATTTCATAGTCGTCGCGACGTCGGCGTGGCCCATCCACTCCTGGACCCGGCGGATGTCGGCCTTGGCGATCATGCGTGTTCCGAACGTATGGCGGAGGTCGTGGAAGCGCAGCGGGCGGAGATCGGCGCGCTTCAAAGCGGCTCGGTAGCGACGAGCGAGCGCTGAGGCATCGAGATAGCCGCCGGCGACACCTGGGAAGACGAGATCGTCGTCGTCCGTGAACCGTTCCCGCTGACCGAGTTGTGCGAGCACCTCGGCGACCGCCGGCGCCAAGGGGACCGAGCGGACCTTCCCGCTCTTGGGCGTCGTCAGCTGGCCGTCGGAGTACGACCCGCACACGCGGATGCGGTGTGCCGTGAAGTCGACGTCCCGCCACCGGAGCGCGACGAGCTCGCCTCGGCGCAGTCCCGTGAACGCCGCGGTGAGGTAGATCGCCGCGTCCTGCTCCGAGTGCGCTGCTCGCGTCAGCGCGAGCACTTCCTCCGGCGAGAAGACCTCGATCGCCGTCGAGCGGAGATGGCGCGGCTTCTCGATATCCGTCATCGGGTTCACCGGCAGCCGGTGGACGCGGCGGGCCCGGGCCATCACGCCGTTCAGGACCGTAAGCAGCTTGACCTTGGTGCGGTTGCTCATTCGGAGCGTGCCCTTCCACGCCTCGATCCGGTCGGCTGTCACGTCCTCCAGGCGGAGCGAGCCGAACGCCGGCAGGAGGTGTGCCCGGATGACCGAGCGGTAGTCGCCGAGCGTCGACGGCTTGCGCTCGAGGTCGTGCTCCAAGTAGCGGAGGTACTCCCCGCACGCGTCGGCGAACGACACGCCGGTCCGGACCATCCCCGGCAGCGTCCCGGCGCGGGCCTGGTCGAGCACCTCACGCAGCCACGCTTCAGCCGTGCGCTTCGTGTAGGTACCCGCGCGCGGTCGTCCGCGCTCAGTCCAAGCCGGACCGATGGTGCGGTGGATCTGACGCCCGTCAGGCAGCCGATACTTCGCCCGCCACATCGGGCCACGCGCGCCCTCGTGGCGGTACACGTGCCCAGAGATCGGCTGCCGCGGTCCCATGGCCGCCATAGCGGCGGCACCGCAAACTCCGCCCCCGCTTCGGGACACAGTTGGGACACAGTCGCCCCAGAGAGATCACCCCAGAAACGACGAAACCGCGCCGTAGCGCGGTTTCGGTAATGCCCCCGGAAGGAATCGAACCTTCAACCTTCGGATTAAGAGTCCGCTGCTCTGCCAGTTGAGCTACAAGGGCGCTGAGCGGCCGCTAAGGATAGCGGCCGGATGCGGCGGCTAGCCGCCGATCGAGGCCGTCGGCGTCGGCTGCGCGGCCTGGAGCTGCTGCTGGTCCTTCAGCTGGCTCAGGCTGGTCTTGAGCGCCTTCTGCTCCTTCTTCGGCGTCAGCGCGATCGCCTTCGCGGCCGCGAGATCGCCAGTCCGCGACTGACCGCCCTGGTAGGCGAGCTGAGCGAGCACCGAGAAGTTGCCGGCGTTCGGCTGCGCCTGGGTGATCTCCTGCTGCGTGGCGATCGCCTGCTGCGCGCGGCCGGACGCGGAGTAGGCGCCGACCATCCGGCGCGCGAGGCTGAGGTCCAGCTGCTTCGGATCGAGCGAGACGTACTTGCTCCAGGCCGTGCCGGCGGCGTTGATCTGCGCGCGGCCGGCGGCAGTGTAGTCGCCGGTCGAGCCGGTGGTGGCGTTCTGCGCCGACGGATCGAAGTTGTCGCCGACCTGCGACATGTTCAGGTGCGCGGACGCGAGGTTGTGCCAGCCGCCCGGCACCGCCGGGCTGCGCTGCGTGGTCAGCTTCGCCTGGTCGATCGCCTTCTGCATGCGCTCGACCGTCGCCTTGCTGGACCCCGAGCTCGAGCCGGAGCTGCCGGTGATGGCGTCGACGATTCCGCCGCCGAGGCCGCTAGAACCCACGCTGAAGCCGACGAAGCCGATGAACATGAGCAGCGCGAGGCCGAGGTAGACGGTCTTGACGGTCCGGCGACGTCCTGCGCTCTGAAGGTCGAACAGCATGGCGGGCGACTCTAGTCCTGGTCGATTGCGGGTAGCTCCTGCTGCCGGCGCCGCGCACGCCGGTCCATGATCCAGGAGATGAGGATAGAGGCTTCGAACAGGACGTACATCGGGACCATCATCACCGTCATCGTCACCGGGTCCTGGCCTGGCAGGACCATCGCGATCACCGCGATGATGAGCACGGCGTAGCGGCGGTTCTTGGCCAGCTGGCGCGTCGTCAGGATGCCGACGCGCGTCAGCGCGAGCAGGCCTATCGGGATCTGGAACAGCAGGCCCATCGCCGCCAGCAGCAGGATCACGAACTTGTAGTAGGGCTGGGCCTGCACCAGCACCTCGAACGAGTCCGTGTTGAAGTTCTGCAGGAACTTGATCGCCGGCGGGACGACCATGTAGTAGCCGAAGACGACGCCCGCGATGAACAGGAACGGCACGCCGATCATCGCCGGCAGGGCGATCTCGCGCTCGCGCTTGGAGAAGGCCGGCAGGATGAAGGCGTAGAGCTCGTACAGGATCAGCGGCAGCGAGACCAGCAGGCCGGCGTAGGCCGAGACCTTCAACGTCTCCATGAAGGGCTCGCCGACCCCGAGCGTGACCGGCCGGCGCGCCTGCACGGGCGGCGCCAGCGCCGCCGCCTGCGTGCTCAGCTGGCCGAGCTGGCGCAGCTGGCCCGCGGTCTTCGGATTCGTCTCACCCTGCGCGATCTGGCGCGACAGCAGCGCCTGCTGCAGCAGCACCTTCTTGACCGACTGGTCGAAGCGCGCGCCGCTGACCAGCGGGTCCTTGTTGTGCCCGACTGTCGAGTCGAGCGGGCGGTTGAGCAGATCGAGGACCGCATGGTTCTGCCACATGCAGACGCCCGTCGCGACGACGAAGGCCGCGATCGAGACGACCAGACGGACGCGCAGCTCCGTCAGGTGGTCGACGATGCTCAGCCGGTCTTCGTGCGCGACATGGCGCAGTGCGGTCGCCATGACGGCCGGTACTGCCTAGCGCGAGGCGCGCTCGCGAACGACCTCGCCCTGCAGCGGCGCAGACTCGCTCTCCGCGCTGGTCAGCGCCGCGTCGGCGCTGGCGTGCGTGGCGGTCGCGCCGCGCGGGGCGACGACGTCATCGTCGTCGTCGCGCTCCTTGCCGGCGATCGACTCGCGGAACTCGCGCATGCCGGAGCCGAGCTGCTTGCCGAGGCCCGGCAGGCGCTTGGGACCGAAGATCACGAGCACGATCACCAGGACGATGATCAGCTCCATCGGACCGATGCTGTTGAACACCGCGTTCCTCCCCCTTCACAGGTCGACCGAGTACGACGTCTCGCCGGAGAGTAGCGCCACGACGGGCACTTTTGGCGGATTTGTGTCGAAACTCACCTGTAGCGGTCGACGACGCCGTCGGCGACCAACTCCAGCGCCGTCCGCTGCGGCGACGCCAGCGCGGGGAGGGCGGCCTTGGCGCCCGCGACCATCGCGAGCGCCTCCTCGCGCGCCGTGACCAGCGCGCCGGTCGCGGCGATCGCGTCGCAGACCGCCTCCGCACCCTCCGGTGTGCGGACGGCGCGCAGGTCGAGCCGGCCGATCTCCGCGTCGCGCTCGCGCGCGAGGATCAGCGGCAGCGTCACGGTGCCGTCGAGCAGGTCGGTGCCGCGGTGCTTGCCCGTCCGCTCGGCCGGGCCGGAGACGTCGAGCACGTCGTCGAGCAGCTGGAAGGCGAGGCCGATGCGGCGGCCGAACTCGCCGAGCAGCTCGACGTCGAGCGCGCCGGCGAGCGCGCCGAGCTGGCACGCCGCCTGGAACAGGCGCGCCGTCTTGAGGTCGCAGCGGCGCAGGTAGCGCTCGCGCGTCGTCGCGACGTTCCAGGCGTCCTCGCGCTGCAGCAGCTCGCCCTGGACGAGCGCCGAGGAGGCGTCCGAGAGGATCCGCACGGCCGGCGCCGAGCCGCCGCCGGCCAGCTCGGCGAACGCGCGCGAGAACAGCAGGTCACCCGTCGCCGTCGCGATGCCGCGGCCGGCGCTGGCGACGACCGTCGGCCGGCCGCGGCGCAGCACTGCCGCGTCGAGCACGTCGTCGTGGACGAGCGTCGCGCTGTGGATCAGCTCGACCGCGACGGCGGCGCGCAGGACCGCGTCGCGGTCCGCGTCCGGCCCGGCCGAGACGAAGACCAGCAGCGGCCGCAGCCGCTTGCCGCCGGCGGCGATCGTCGCGCCCGCGTGCTCGCCGAGCACGCGCCCGTGCGAGGAGGCCAGCTCGACCAGCCGCTGCTCGAGCGCGGCCATCAGCTCCGGGACGTAGGCGCCGCCGGCCTCGACGACCGCCGCGATCGACTCGGCGGTCGCCATCAGGCAACCGTGCCGGAATGCAGCGCGATGATCCCGCCCGCGGTGAGGATCCAGCGGACGTCGGTGCAGCCGGCCTCGGCGAGCACGCCGGCCAGCCGCTCCGGGCCGGGGAAGCGCTTGACGGAGCTCGGCAGGTAGACGTAGGCCTCGTCGAGCCGGCCCGCCAGCGGCACGACGCGATCGAACCAGAGCTTGAAGAAGGTCGACAGCGGCGGCTTCTGCGGCGTCGTGATCTCGAGCACGACGACGCGGCCGCCCGGGCGCACGACGCGCGCCATCTCGCGCAGGCCCTGGGCGAGGTCGCTGAAGTTGCGCGCGCCGAAGCCGACCGTCGCCGCGTCGAAGCTGTCGTCGGCGTAGGGCAGCGCGAGCGCGTCGGCCTGCTCCCAGCGCAGCGCGGTCGCCTTCGCGCGCGCCCGGTCGAGCATGCCCTCGGAGAAGTCCGAGCCGGTCACGTCGGCGCCGCGGCGCGCGAGCGCCAGCGCCAGGTCACCGGTGCCGGTCGCGACGTCGAGCGCGCGGCTGCCGGGGCCGACGCGAGCGAGGTCCACGGCCCGCTCGCGCCAGCGGTGATGCAGCCCCGCCGTCATGACCGTGTTCATGACGTCGTAGACGCCGGCGATCCGATCGAACATCGCCCGCACCGAGTCGGCGGGCAGCGTGCCGGAACGTGCCGCCACGCCGTTACTGGGCAGGTGTCTTGCCCTTGAGCGACGAGAGGAACGCCACCAGGGCGTTCAGCTTCTCCGGGGGCAGGCCGGCGAACGACGGCATCGGCGCGGTCGGGTTCTGCAGCGTGCGGCGGATCGCGCCGGCCGAGAGGTCGTTGCCGATCTCGGTCAGGTGCGGGCCGGGTCCGTCATTGCCGTTCTCGCCGATCTTGTGGCAGGCCAGGCAGCCCGACTGGGCCGCGACCAGCTTGCCCGCCTCATACTGCGGCGCGACCTTCATGTCGATCTGGTTCGGCGAGCCGGCGGCGGCACCCATGTACGTCAGGTAGCCCATCGCGCAGATGATGAAGATGCCGGTGATCGTCGCGATCGGACGGCGCTCGGGACGACGCTCCGGACCGCGGTCGACGAACGGCAGCGCGATCAGCAGGATCAGGCAGATCGTCGGGATGCCGATCGTCGCCAGCGGCACCAGCGGTGCCGGCTTGACGACGCGCAGGAGCTCGAAGAGGAAGAAGAAGTACCACTCCGGGCGCGGGACGAAGGTCGTCGTCGTCGGATCGGCCTTCGGGCCGAGCTCGGCGCCGAGGACGATCGACATCACGATGATGATGATCATCACGATAACGGCCATCAGGCTGTCCTTCGCGACCGCGTAGGGGAAGAACGGCTTCCCCTTGGACTTCAGGAGCGAGTACTCGCGGAGGTAGGCCTCCTTCTCGGCCTGATTCATCTCAGACCCGCTCCTCGGTCAGCTTCTCGTCGGCGCTGGCCCGCAGCCACGGCGGCGCGGTCGTGCCGAGCTTGGCGACGAGGTAGAGGTGAGCGCCGATCATCGCGGCGATCGCGCCGGGGACGAGCAGCATGTGGATCGCGTAGAACCTCGACAGGGTCGTGGCGCCGAAGTCGGCGCCACCTCTCAGGAAGTCGGAGAGGAACGGCCCGACGATCGGACCGGTGCCGTTGATGTTCGAGGCCACGATCGTCGCCCAGTAGGCGCGCTGATCGAACGGCAGCAGGTAGCCCGTCAGCGACATCACGAAGGTCAGCACGACGAGCACGACGCCGATCACCCAGTTCAGCTCGCGCGGATATTTGTACGCGCCGAAGAAGAACGTTCTCCCCATGTGCAGGAAGATCAGGATGACCATCACGGTCGAGCCCCACTTGTGCATGCCGCGGACGAACTCGCCGAGGAAGACGTCGTTGGTGATGTGGCGCGCGGACTCGTAGGCCCCGGTCGGCGACGGGTTGTAGTACATCGCCAGGAAGACGCCGGTGGTCGCCTGCGAGAGGAACGCGAACATCGTCGCCGAGCCGAGCGTGTAGAACCAGTTGGTCCCCTTGGGGATCTTCCGGAACATCACCCAACGCAAGCCGCCGGAGAGCGAGGTGCGCTCGTCGACCCAGTCGGCCGCGCTGATGCCGGCCTCCTTGACCTGGTCGAGCGGCGTGACCGCGATCGTCTCGCCTGGACGCGCCGGCTCCTCGCGGAAGCGCTTCGGTGCCGGCGGCATCGGCAGCTTCAACCTCACTTGGACTCCTTCGGGGTTGAGAAGCGGCCGGGATAGACGTACTGGCTGATGCCGTCCAGCGACTGGCCCGGATCGCGGTAGCTCGGGAAGCGCCGGAACTCGGAGTTGACCGAGTAGCGCGGCCCGACCTCGACCTGGCCGTTGCGGACACGGGTGTAGAAGTGATCCAGCGGACGCACCGGCGGACCGCCCGAGACGGCGCCCGTGAAATCGTAGACGCCGCCGTGGCACGGGCAGATGAAGCGCGCCGCGGCCTGCGTCCAGCGAACCGGGCAGCCGAGGTGCATGCAGCGGCTGGAGATCGCGATGAACGGCTCGACGGAGATCCGCTCGCCGTCGATCTTCGGATTGAAGGCGCGCATGTAGACGGTGGTCTTGCCGGCCTCACCGATGCCCTCGACCGCCGTGATGACACGCGGGAGGTAATTGTCATTGGGGAAGTCCTCAGGCGCACCGACGGCCTGCCAACGCACGGGCGGCCGCTCGAAGACGGCGGACCCGACGGCGAAGCCGAGTGCCGGCAGCAGGAACATCGACGCCGCGGCGGCGCCTGCCCCATGAACGGTCATCGTCATCAGGCGGCGACGTGTGACCGTCTCGCCCTCGAAGGCGCCCGGAATGTTCCGGTCGGCGGTGTACTTGGACTTGGGCTGCTTGCGGGGATCGGGCACGGACAACAGTTCCGGTCGTGGAAGGGGGCGAACTTTATCGTCCGGCGGCGGGAAGGCGATCCCCGCTCCGAACGCCGGCGCTCATCGGGCGCCGCGCCAGCCTCGCTTGCTCGCTTCGTGAGCGGGCGAGGAGCCGGCGCCGACCGCCGCCGCACCAGCATCCCAGACGGCGGCGGCTCGGCGCGGTGCGCCCTCCGCATGGGCCTGGGCGGCGAGCGAGATGACGTCGGCCAGCTCGGCGACGGCGGCGAGGTCGCCGAGCGCCGCCAGGCGCTCGAGCCCGAGCGCGTAGAGGCGGTCGCCGGCGAGCAGCGCGAGGTCGGGGTCGCGGGCGCGCAGCACGCGCCCGGCGTCGTAGTGCTGCAGGTAGCCCTCGCGGATCGCCTCGACGAGCAGCGCGAAGTCGGCCTCGCGGCCGCTGGCGCGCGGGCCGGCGGCGGCACTGGCGCCGTGCGGCGCCGCGGCGGCGCCGGGGTCGACGACGCCGGCGGCCACCGGGCCGCCCTCCTCGCGCAGCAGCTGCGCGAGGCGCACGAGCGCGGGGTCCGGGCTCATGCGACCTCGGCGAAGGCCGCGGCCGCCGCCTCGACGGTGCGCGCGACGTGCTCGGCGCCATGCGCGAGCGACGGGAACCAGGCCTCGAACTGCGACGGCGGCGGGTAGACGCCGCGCGCCAGCAGCGCGCGGCACCAGGCGCCGTAGGCCTCGGCGTCGCAGGCGGCCGCGGCGGCGTAGTCGCGCGGCGGCTCGGCGGCGAAGAAGACCGTCAGCAGCCCGGTCGTCGCGACGACCGAGACCGGGCGGTCGCCGGCCGCCTGGCGCAGGCCCTCGGCGAGCGCGCGGGTCGTGTCCGAGAGCTTCATGTAGGCCTGCTCGTCGAGCCGCTGCAGCGCCGCCAGGCCGGCGGCGACGGCGAGCGGATTGCCGCTCAGCGTCCCCGCCTGGTAGACGTCGCCGGCCGGCGCGACGCGCTCCATCAGCGCCGCCGGACCACCGAACGCGGCGGCCGGAAGCCCGCCGCCCAGCACCTTGCCCATCACGGTCAGGTCCGGCTGCACGCCGGTCAGCTCCTGCGCGCCGCCGGGGGCGACGCGGAAGCCGCTGATCACCTCGTCGAAGACGAGCAGCGTCTCGTGCTCGCCGCAGAGCTCGCGCAGCAGCTCCAGGAAGCCCGGCGCCGGCGGGATCAGGCCCATGTTCGCCGGGTAGGGCTCGACCAGCAGGGCGGCCAGCTCGTGCTCGGCGAAGGCGGCGCGGACCGCGTCCGCGTCGTTCCAGGGGACGATCACCGTCTGCGCGGCCGCGGCGGCGGGAACGCCGGGCGAGGACGGGATGCCCTGCGTCGCCAGGCCCGAGCCGGCGGCCGCCAGCAGCCCGTCGACGTGGCCGTGGTAGGCGCCGGCGAACTTCAGCAGCGTCTCGCGGCCGGTCGCGGCGCGCGCGAGCCGGATCGCGCTCATCGACGCCTCGGTGCCTGAGGACGTCATCCGCAGCATGTCGACCGCCGGCATCCGCGCGGCGACCAGCTCGGCAAGCTCGACCTCGGCGGCCGTCGGCGCGCCGTAGGAGGTCCCCTGCGCCGCCGCCCCGGCGACCGCGGCGACGACGTCCGGGTGCGCGTGGCCGTGGATCAGCGGGCCCCAGGAGCAGACGTAGTCGACGTAGACGTTGCCGTCCACGTCGATGATCTCGGCGCCCGCGGCACGCTCCACGAAGATCGGGTCGCGGCCGATCGCGCGCATCGCGCGCACCGGCGAGTTGACGCCTCCGGGCAGCACCCGCAGCGCACGGCGATAGAGCTCAGCCGAGCGCGTGTCCGACAGCGATGCGGTGCTCACGAGGCGTGCTCCGCCTCCCAGCGCTTGAAGTCGTCGGTGAAGTAGAGCATCCGCACCTTCTTGAACTCCGTGCTCGAGTAGAGCGTCGCGCGCTCGCCGATGCCCGTCGCCGCGGCGATCGAGTCGAGCACCGCGTCGCACTCCTCCTTGGAGCGCCCGTGCGCCATCGTGAAGACCGAGTACGGCCAGTCGGGATAGGTCGGGCGCTGGTAGCAGTGCGAGATGCCGCGGAAGGCGGCCATCCGCTTGCCGACCTCGAGCACGTCCGCCGGCGGCACCGCCCAGACGCCCATGCCGTTGGCCGAGAAGCCGGCGCGGCGGTGGTAGAGGATCGCCGCGACGCGGCGCAGGCCGCCGCGCTCGCGCAGCGACTCGAGCCGCGCCAGCAGCTCCGGGACGGCGATGCCGAGCCTGGCCGCCGCCGGCGCGTAGGCGTCCGAGCGGACCTCCATCGGGCCCTGCGCCGCGCGGATCGTCTCGACGTCGACCGCGGACAGCTCGATCGGCTCGAGGTCCAGCGGCTCGACCGCCTGGCCGGCGGCCGCGAGCGCGTCGGTGCCGCGCTCCATCTCGAGGTCCATGCGGATCTTGAAGAGCTTCAGCGTCGGCAGCTGGCGGATCGACTCGGCGCCGGTCGCCCTCGCCATCACGTCCAGCGTGCCGTCGAGGCCGAGCGCCGAGTCCGGCTCGACGGCGAGCGTGAACCAGAGGTTGAAGTCGTGGTTGCGCAGGTAGTTGTGCGTGACGCCCGGATGCGAGTTGATGAACTGCGCCGCCCGGTGCGGATGCTCGGGATCGACCTTGGCGGCGACGAGCATCGACGAGTAGCCGAGCGCGCGCGTGTCGAAGATCGGCGTCAGCTCGCGGATGATCCGCTTGTCGAGCAGCCGCTGGACGCGCGTCAGCACCTCGTCCTCGGCGACGCCGGCGAGCTGCGCCACGTGCGCGAACGGGCGCTCGCCGAGCACGAAGCTGCCCTGCATCAGGTTCAGCAGCCTCTTGTCGGTCTCGTCCAGCGGGATCGCGGCGCCGTCGCGCCGCGACCGGACCTTCTCGCGCGCTACTGGCTCAGCCACCGGGCGACGTCCTTCGCGTGGTAGGTGATCACGATGTCGGCGCCGGCGCGGCGGATGCCGGTCAGCGCCTCGAGCACGGTCTCGCGCTCGTCGAGCAGGCCCTGGGCGACGGCCGCCTTGACCATCGCGTACTCGCCGCTGACGTTGTAGGCGGCGACGGGCATGCCGGTCTCGTCCTTGACCCGGCGGATGACGTCCAAGTACGGCAGCGCCGGCTTGACCATCACGACGTCGGCGCCCTCCTCGACGTCCAGCTTGGCCTCGCGCACGGCCTCGAGCGCGTTCGCCGGATCCATCTGATAGCCCTTGCGGTCGCCGCGCTGCGGCGTCGAGCCGGCGGCGTCGCGGAAGGGGCCGTAGAAGGCGGAGGCGAACTTCGCCGAGTGGGCGATCAGCGGCGTCTCGCTCAGGCCCTGCTCGTCGAGCGCGGCGCGCAGCGCGCCGACGCGGCCGTCCATCATGTCGCTCGGCGCCAGCGCGTCGGCGCCGGCGGCGGCCTGCGAGACCGCGGTGCGGGCGAGCAGCTCGAGCGTCTCGTCGTTGTCGACGACGCCGTCCGGGCGCAGCACGCCGCAGTGGCCGTGCGACGTGTACTCGCAAAGGCAGAGGTCGGTCACGACCAGCAGCTCGGGGTGGGCGGCCTTGATCGCCCGCGTCGCCAGCTGGACGACGCCCTCGTCATCGTAGGCGCCGCTGCCCAGCTCGTCCTTGCTCGCCGGCAGCCCGAACAGCAGCACCGCCGGGATCCCGAGCTCGGCGACGCTGCCGGCCTCCTCGACCGCACCGTCGATCGACAGGTGGTCGACGCCGGGCAGCGAGGCGATCGGCGTCCGCCGCGCGCCGGAGGCGACGACGAACATCGGCGAGACGAGGTGCGCGACCGACAGCTCGGTCTCGCGCACGAGGCCGCGCAGCACGCCGGTCTGCCGCAGGCGGCGCAGGCGGGTGGCGGGAAAGGCCATCGCCTGGCAGCTTAGAACCGCTGCCGCGGCGCGCGGTGAGCGCGCCCCGGCGGCCGTCACCCGGGCGCCGACGCGGCGGCCGAGGCGGCCGCGTCGGAGTCCGCCAGCTCCGTGCCGCAGGCGGCGCAGTAGAGCGAGCCGGGCGCGACCGGCGCGCCGCACTCCGGGCAGCGTGCGGCCTCGGCCTGCGGCGGCGGCGCGCCGCTGGCGAGCGGACCGATCGGCACCGCCGGCAGGTCCCAGCGCTCGAAGTACAGGTGCTCGTACATGTAGGCGATGCACTCGCGCACGATCGCGGCGATCGGCAGCGCGATGAAGGCGCCGACGAAGCCGGCCAGCTGGCCGCCGAGCAGCAGCGCGAAGATCACCAGCAGCGGGTTGATCCGCAGCGCCTGGCCGAAGACCTGCGGCACGACGACGTGGCCCTCGAGCTGCTGCAGGACGACGAACGCGATCACCAGCCAGACCGCGTCCAGCGGCGTCGTGCTGAAGAGCGCGATCAGCACCGGCGGCGCCGCGCCGATCGCCGGGCCGACGTAGGGGATCAGCTCGGCGAAGCCGTAGAAGGCGCCGAAGGCGACGGCATAGGTGCGCCCGTCCGGGAAGATGCCGATCGAGCCGAAGATCCACAGCACCAGCCCGGCGCTCGTGCCCATGATCAGGCTGAACAGCACCTGCGCGCGGACGTAGCCGAACAGCGCCGCCTGGATGCGCGACGGGAAGTCGTCGCCGCGCGAGCCGTCGCCGGCGGGGACGAGCGTGCGCGCGACGCGGCCGATGCGGTCGCCGTAGACGAGCATGTAGACCGCCAGCACGATCACGAGGACGACCGAGAGGACGCCCTCGACCAGCGTCTGGACCGCGTCGCGGGTGAAGGAGACGACGTCGCCGGTGCCGCCCGTGATGCGGTCGCCGAGCGTCTGCAGCGCCGTCTGGCCCTCCTTCGTGATCTGGATGCCGATGCCGTTGCGGTTCAGCCAGGCCTGCACGTTCGCGAGCGTGCGGTTGGCGCTGTGGACGAGGTCCGGGACGGTGTCGCGCAGGCCGGAGACCTGATCGGTGATCGGGTGCGCGAGCAGGAAGCCGATGCCGGTGATCGCCGCCAGCAGCGCCAGCACGACGAACACGGTCGCCAGGCCGCGCGGGATCCGCAGCCGCTGCGCCAGCGCGACGATCGGGTTCAGCAGCAGCGCCACGAGGCCGGCGATCACGAACAGCAGCAGCACCGAGCCGGCGGCGCGCAGGATCAGGTAGACCGCGACGATCGCCAGCGGCAGCGCGACCAGCTGGACCCAGCGCGGGACGGCGACGGTCGGCCGCCGCGGCGGCGCTGCGGGCGGGGTCTGCGGCGCCGGCTCGTCCGACATGTCGCGAGTATGGCCTACGCGTCGGCGCCGGCCATCGCGCCCGCCCGCCCGGGTGGCTCGATAGCGTGGCGCCCATCACCACGATCCTCTTCATCGGCGACGTCGTCGGCCGCGCCGGCCGCCGCGTCCTGCGCGAGCTGCTCGGCGACCTGCGCGCGGAGCTCGGCGCCGACTTCGTCGTCGTCAACGGCGAGAACGCGACCAACGGCATCGGCATCGCGCCCAAGGACGCCGACGAGCTGTTCGCGCTCGGCGTCGATGCGATGACGCTCGGCAACCACACCTACCGCCACCGCGAGCTCTGGCCCTACCTGGAGCGCGAGCGGCGGATCGTCAGGCCGGCCAACTACCTGCCGACCCAGCCCGGCCGCGGCGCGACGATCGTCGAGCGCGACGGCCGCACGCTCGGCGTCGTCAACCTCTCCGGCAGCGTCTTCCTGCAGGCCGGCAGCCCGCCGCTCGTGACCGTCGAGTCGGCGCTGGCCGAGGTCGCGCACGCCGACCAGATCCTCGTCGACATGCACGCCGAGGCGACCAGCGAGAAGGTCGCGCTCGGCTGGTTCCTCGACGGCCGCGTGACCGCCGTCGTCGGCACGCACACGCACGTCCCGACCGCCGACGCGCGCGTGCTCCCCGGCGGCACCGCCTACATCACCGACGTCGGCATGACCGGCGCCCGCGGCGGCGTGATCGGGATGAAGAAGGAGCAGTCGATCGCCGGCATGCGGACGCACATGCCCGGGCGCTACGAGCCGTCGGACGAGGATCCGTGGCTGAACGCGGTGCTGATCCGCGCGTCGGCGCCGCGCCGCGCCGACGCGATCGAGCCGCTGCTCAGGCCGCTTGCGCCGCGAAGTGATCGGTGACCAGCGGCACGATGTCGCGCAGCGTCCACTGATCGCGGGCCGAGGCCGCCGGCCCCGTGCCGGCCCAGATCAGCGAGGCGTGCGAGTCGTTCGCGTGCAGCGCGCCGTGCGAGCCGCCGCCGACGTGCCCGGCGCGGCCCCAGTCCAGGAACTCGTGGCCGGGCCGCGCCGAGGCCAGCAGCTCGCCGGAGGTGCGGCAGCGCAGCGCCGACCAGATCCGCGCCAGCGCGTCCGGGTACGTGCTCGAGCTGATCCGCCCGTCGCGCTCGGCGATCTCGAGCAGGTCGCGGTCGCCGTCGACGCTCCAGCGCTCGCCGCGCAGGTCCTCGAGGTCGCCGCGCGGCGCGAAGCGCAGCTCCTTGACGCCGCCCTCGCGCCGGCCGCTGACGATCGCCTCGCCGTCCGGGTGGTCGCCCATCCGCATCACCAGGTCGACGCCGTCCAGCGCCAGCAGCGTGCGCTCGACGCGCGGCAGCAGCGTGCGCCGGCGCTCGCGGTCGAGCACGTAGACCTGCGCGGCGCGCGAGTTCGGGCAGATCGCGATCTCGTCGCCGTCGGCGCTCGTGGCGCGCGCGGAGCGCACGCCGAAGCCGTCGAAGGCCTTGAAGAGGTCGATCTCGTACTCGACGTCCGACTGCGCGTGATCGCTGCAGACGATCACGGCGTAGTCCTCGAGGAAGCGGTCGACGCCGCCCGCCGGCGCCATCAGCCGCGCCAGCTGGCGGTCCGCCGCCGCCAGCGACTCGACCTGCGCGCCAGGCCCGCGGCGATGCGAGTAGGCGTCGTTGTCGGGCAGCGAGAAGAGCAGGAAGTCGAACAGCTCGTGCTGGACCAGGTACTCGCCGACGCAGCCCGTGTGCTGATCGCGCACCCCGGGCATGCCGAGCTGCGAGCGGCAGCCGGTCTTGCGCGAGGCGAACAGGTCGGCGTAGAAGAGCTCGCGCGGACCCCAGGTCGGGCGCCCGAAGACGACGTGCGCGAGCCGCGAGAGCGCCGTGTCGACGGCCGGCTCGTGGCGGTGGCGGCCGCGGTACATCAGGTAGGTCGTGCCGGCGGTCCGCAGATCCTGGTCGTCGAGCCGCTCGAAGACCGTCTCGACGTCCGTCGAGAGGTGCTCGAGGTTCATGTTGTAGATCGTGTCCGTCAGCGACTGGCGGATGCCGAACGCGCGCGAGGCGCCGAAGCTGGTCCCGTACTCGACGTAGCGCTGCTCCTCGCGATGCCACCAGTTCATCGCCGGGATCTCGTGCTCGTCCGGTCCCGTCCCGGTCGCGATCGAGGCGGCGCAGACGGGCGTGACGGACGGGAAGGCGGCGACGCACTCGCTGACGACCTGGCCGCGCTCGACGAGCGCCTGCAACGTCGGCGCCCTGCCCGCCGCGATCGCCGCGTCGAGCATCGCGGGCTTCATCGCGTCGATGACGGCGAGGACGAGCTTCTTGCTCACCGCAGGATCCGCAGGCCGGCGTACTTCTCGCCGGCGCGGCGGCGGCTGCCGAGCAGCAGCCACGCGAGCCCCAGCACGATCAGGATCGAGAGCGGCGGCAGCAGCACCGCGAGCCCGGCGGCGACCAGCGCCGCGCCCTCGGCGTAGATCGGCAGCGCGCTCGCGGTGGCGCTGTCGAGCCGGGCGCGCACGCGGCCGAACAGCGAGCGCGAGGCGTAGAAGCCGAGCGCGGCGGCCGCGATGCCGACGACGATCCCCGGCCACCAGGTGCGCGAGTGGTCGGCGATCGAGCCGGCCGCCTCGAGCGCGCCGAGCGCGACCGCGAGCAGTGCGATCAGCGCCAGCCCGACCTGGGTGCGCGTGACGTCGCCGGTGCGCCGCTCGACGAGCGTGAGCACGAAGACGACGAGCAGGACGGCGAGCAGGAAGCCCGGCTTCTCGAGGAAGGCGAACGACGTGCCGCCGAAGTCCAGGCCCGCGTTGCGCGAGGCGAGGGCGCCGACGAGCAGCGTCGGCAGGAATGGCCGGATTCCGATCGCCGCGGCGATCCCGAGTCCTTGCAGGAGGTCGAGCAGGTAGGTCATCGCACGCTAGCGTTCCCAGTCGGGGCGGCCATGACGATAGACGACACCGGAACGCGCGGCAGCGCGCACGAGATCAAGCGCTACGGCGAGCTGTTCGCCGGCCGCACGCGCGGCATGACGTCCTCGGCGATGCGCGATCTGATGGCGGTCACGGCCCAGCCCGGCGTGATCTCGCTCGCCGGCGGGCTGCCCGACACGACGACCTTCCCGGCCGAGGACTTCGCGGCGCTGATGGCGCGCGTCGCCGTCGACTCCAGCGCGGCGGCGCTGCAGTACGGCCCGACCGAGGGCATGGACGCCGTCCAGCGCGCGATCGTCCAGGTGATGGCGGCCGAGGGCATGCGCGTCGAGCCCGACGACATCCTCGTGACGACCGGCGGACAGCAGGTGATCGACCTCGTCTGCCGCGCCTTCCTCGATCCCGGCGACGTCGTCGTCGCCGAGGGGCCGACGTATCCGGGCGCCGTGCCCTGCTTCACCTCCTACCAGGCCGACGTCGTGCAGATCGAGATGGACGACGAGGGCATGCGCGTCGACCTGCTCGAGGCGACGCTCGCGCGGCTGGCCGCCGAGGGCCGCACGCCGAAGTTCATCTACACGATCCCGTCGTTCCAGAACCCGGCCGGCGTGACGATGTCGCTGCCGCGCCGGCGCGAGCTGGTGCGGATCGCGGCCGAGCGGGAGCTGGTGATCCTCGAGGACAACCCGTACGGGCTGCTGCGCTACGAGGGCGAGTCGCTGCCGACGCTGCACTCGCTCGACGGCGGCCGCTACGTGATCTACCTCGGCACCTTCTCGAAGATCCTCTCGGCCGGGCTGCGGCTCGGCTGGGCGAGCGCGCCGCGGCCGATCCTCGAGAAGCTCAACCTCGGCAAGCAGGCGGCCGACCTCTGCTCGTCCTCGCTGACGCAGCACTTCGTCGCCGCCTACTTCGAGCAGCGCGACTGGCGCGCCTACCTGGACCGCCTGCGCGACCTCTACCGGCGCCGCCGCGACGTGATGCTCGACGCGCTGGCCGAGTACTTCCCCGCTGAGGCGAGCTGGACGCACCCGCGCGGCGGCCTCTTCATCTGGGCGCGGCTGCCGGACTACATCGACACCAGCGACCTGCTGGCGCGGGCGCTGCGCGAGCAGGTCGCGTTCGTGCCCGGCCGCGCCGCCTACCTCGACGGCCGCGGCGGCTCGGAGATGCGGCTGAACTTCTCCGGCGTCGCCGACGAGGACATCCGCGAGGGCGTGCGGCGGATCGGCAAGGTCGTCGACGAGCAGGTCGCGCTCTACGGCACGCTGACCGGCGTCGAGCCGGCGCGGCGGCGGTCGAGCGCGGCGCCCGCGGCGACGGCGGACGAGGGTCAGGCGCACGTGCTGCCGCTGCGGCGCGGCGCGGGCCGGGAGTCGCGGTGAGGGTCGCCGTCCTGCAGGGCGGCAGCTCGCTCGAGCGGCCGGTCTCGCTGCGCTCCGGCGCGCGCGTCGAGGACGCGCTCGCGCGGCTCGGCCACGAGGTGCTGGCGATCGACGTCGGGCCTGACCTGGTCGCCCGCCTGCAGGCCGACCCGCCGGACGTCGCCTTCGTCGCGCTGCACGGGCGCGGCGGCGAGGACGGCACCGTGCAGGAGCTGCTGGAGCTGCTCGGCGTGCCCTACACGGCGTCCGGCCCGGGCGCCTGCATCCGCTGCATGGACAAGGTCGTCGCCAAGCACGCGCTGCGCGACGCCGGCATCCCGACGCCCGACTTCTTCTCCTTCAGCCAGGCCGCGTTCGCGGACCTCGGCGCCGCGCGGGCGCTGCCGGAGATCGGCGCGCGGCTGGACTTCCCGCTCGTCGTCAAGCCGGCCGGCCAGGGCTCGGCGCTGGGGATCAAGTTCGCGCGCGGCGCCGCCGACGTCCCGAGCGCGCTGGTCGCCGCCTTCTCGTACGACACGAAGGTGCTGCTGGAGCGCTACGTCGACGGGCGCGACCTCGCCGTATCGGTGCTCGACGGGCCGGGCGGCCCACAGGCGCTGCCGGTCGTCGAGGCGATCCCCGAGGGCGAGGACTTCTACGACTTCGAGGCGCGCTACGCGATCGGCCGCACGCGCTTCGTCTGCCCCGCCGCGCTGCCGGCGGCCGTCGCGGCGCGGGCGCAGGAACTGGCGCTGGCGACCTGGCGGACGCTCGGCTGCGCCGGCTTCGCGCGCGTCGACCTGATGCTCGAGGGCAGCGAGCTGTTCGTGATCGAGGCGAACGCGATCCCCGGGCTGACCGACACCTCGCTGCTGCCGCTCGCCGCCGAGGCCGCCGGCATCCGCTTCGACGACCTGGTCGCGCGCGTGCTCGAGCTCGCGCTGGCGCGCTCTGCCGCCGCCGCGCTCTAGGCGTCGCCGCCGGCGAAGTCCTCCGGCGTGACCTGGTCGAGGAACTCCTTGAACTTGTCGACGACCTCCTCGGTGTCCTCGACCTCGTGCTCGAACTCGATCGCCGACTCGGCGATCACGTCCTCGGCCGCGAAGATCGGCGCGCCGGAGCGGACCGCGAGCGCGAGGGCGTCGCTCGGACGCGAGTCGATCTCGACCTCGCGGCCGTTGACCGCCAGCGTGATCGACGCGTAGAAGGTGTTCTCGCGCAGCTCGGTGACCGAGACGCGCGTGCAGCTGACCTCCAGCTCACCGAGCATGTCGAAGAGCAGGTCGTGCGTCATCGGCCGCGGCGTCGACGCGCCCTGCAGCTTCATCAGGATCGCCGCCGCCTCCGGATGACCGATCCAGATCGGCAGGAACTTGTTCGTGTCGACCGCTTTGAGCAGCACGATCGGCTGCTTGCCGACCATGTCGAAGCTCACGCCGTAGATGACCATCTCCTGCACTGTGCGGGCGCTCCTCGATTGCCTGGGGCGAGGCCCAAGTATAGGCCCGCAGCGGCGCCTGCCACGTGGGTCAGGCCGCGACGAAGACGTACTCCGTCGCGCTCCTGCGCCCCGCGCCGGAGTGCGTCCCGAAGGCGTAGCGATGCGGGATCTCGATCCGCCGCAGCGAGTGTCGATGGCGCCGCAGCAGCGCTTCCAGCTGGTCCGCCGAGAGGGCGGCGTTGGACCCGTAGCTGACGACGAGCGTCGCGTCGCGGAAGTGCTCGAAGAGGCGATCGAGCGCGGTGCTCGCGGTGCGCTTGGAGGCGAACGGCGTCGGCCGCTTGACTAGCTTGCGCGTGCGCGTCTCCCACATGATCTCCTGGCCGCGCCAGTAGGTCGCCAGGCCTTCGAGGAAGTGGTAGCGCTTGACGTAGTCGGTGTCGTCGCGCGGCGGCGCGTAGGGCGGGTCCAGGTAGGCCAGCGCGACGCCGTCGCGGTCGAGCTCGAAGACGTCGCCGCAGCGCGCGCTGGCGCGGCCCGGGAGCAGGGCGGCGTTGAGCCGCCGCACCGCCTCGCGGAAGAGCTCCTGCAGCGACATCCGCAGCTGGCGGCGGCCGTCGTCGTAGCGCGGCGTCGTGACGGTGAAGACGCCGCGCGGCTGCTTCCAGGCCGCGGCGAGGCAGAGCGCGCTGAGGGCGAGCGCGCGCTCAGGGCCGTCGAGCAGGTCGACGTGCGACCAGGCCGCGTCGAGGAACTCGTGGTCCGCGCGCGGGAAGTAGAGCCCGTCGAAGGTCCGCGCGATGAAGTCGCGGCCGTCGCGGTTGGGCGAGCAGATCCGCTCGACGGCGGCGTCGCTCAGGCGCGTCGCGTCGTTGGCGACCACGGCCTCGGCGAAGGTCGCCGCGAACGCCAGATGGTCGTTGGCCAGCACCTCACGGCCGGTCGCCTTCAGCGTGTAGGCGACGACGCCGCTGCCGGAGAAGGCGTCGATGGCCGGCCCGGGCGGCAGCGTCGCGAACAGCTCGGCGAGCTGCGGCGCGAGCCGGTACTTGGAGCCCATGAAGCGCAGGCGTGGGTAGCGCGAGAGCTCCACGACCGCTGGATCCTGCTGCATCGACCGGCGTCGCGCACGCCCGGCGAATCGGGGCGACAACGACGACGGCCCCGCTGGTGCGAGGCCGTGTGAAGTGGGCGATCCAGGATTCGAACCTGGGACCTCATCCTTATCAGAGATGCGCTCTAACCGACTGAGCTAATCGCCCGCTGCGGACGGGCAATGATAGCGACGGCGCCGCTCGTGCGGGCGAGCCCGCACGTCGGCTGACGACGCGGCGGGCTCGTGCGGCGCAGTCGCGCATGCCGGCTGACGACGCGGGCGGTCCGACGTAGGGCGGTCGCCCCGCGTCTGCGCGGCTAGCCGCGCTGCAGCGCGGCGAGGCGTTCCGCGAGCGCTTCCGCGGCGTCCAGCGAGTCGATCGCGAGCGTCACCGTGTAGCCCTCGCGGCGCGGCGCGACGCGCACGTCGGCGCCGAGCGCGCGGCCGAAGGCGTCCTGCAGGCGCTCGGCCGCGGCCAGCTGGTCCGGATGCGCCTTCGCGCGCGCGGCCCTGACCGTCGGCGACGCCGGCTCCGCGCTCTCGCGGGCGCGCGCCTCGGTCTCGCGCACCGTCCAGCCCTCGCTCGCGGCCGCGCGGCCGAGCCGGCGGCGCTCGCCGTGATCAGGCGCCGTCAGCAGCGCGCGGCCGTGGCCCTCGGAGAGGCGGCCGTCGACGAGCAGGTCGAGGATCTCGTCCGGCAGGTCGAGGATCCGCAGCAGGTTCGAGACGGCGACGCGCGAGCGGCCGACGCGGCGGCCGACCTCCTCGCGCGTGAGCCCGAGCTCGTCGACGAGCAGCGCGCAGGCGCGCGCCTCCTCGACCGGGTTCAGGTCCTCGCGCGCCATGTTCTCGATCAGCGCCAGCTCAAGCGACTCGCGGTCCTCGTGCGGCTGCACGACCGCGGGCAGCTCGGCCAGGCCCGCCAGCTGAGCCGCGCGCCAGCGCCGCTCGCCGGCAATCAGCTCGTAGGTGCCGCCGGCGACCGGCCGCACGAGCACCGGCTGCAGCACGCCGCGCTCGCGCACGGAGTCGGCGAGCGCGAGCAGCGCCGCGTCGTCGAACAGCTGTCGCGGCTGGCGCGGGTTCGGCGCGATCAGCTCGACGGGGAGGTTGCGCAGCTCCGGCGGCGTCGCGCCGTCCGGCGGCGTCGTCGGCGTCAGGATCGCCGCGAGACCGCGGCCCATGCCGCGTGGACGATCAGCCACGTGCGGCCACCTCCTTCGCCAGCTCGAAGTAGGCCGTCGAACCGGCGCAATGCGGGTCGTGGTGGATCACCGGCACACCGAAGCTCGGCGCCTCGCCGAGCCGGACGTTGCGCGGGATCACCGTGTCGAAGACGAGCGACGGGAAGTGCTCGCGGACCTCGCGCGCGACGTCCTGGGCGAGCTTCGTGCGCGGGTCGTGCATCGTCAGCAGCATGCCGGCGACCGTCAGCCGCGGGTTCAGCTCGCGCTGGATCAGCGACAGCGTGTCGAGCAGGCCGGCAAGCCCCTCGAGCGCGAAGTACTCGGTCTGCACCGGGACGATCACACGCTCGGCCGCGACCAGCGCGTTGACCGTCAGCGGGCCGAGCGACGGCGGACAGTCGAGCAGGATGAAGGCGAAGTCCTTGCGCAGCGGCGCCAGCGCCTCGCGCAGGCGCAGCTCCGAGCCGGCCTGCCGCGGCAGCTCCATCGTCGCGCCGGCGAGATCCGGCGTCGACACGAGGATCGAGAGGTGCTCGATCGTGGTCGCGCGCACGGCCGCGCGGGCGTCCAGGTCACCGGACAGCACCTCGTAGACGCCGGGGCCCTCCTCGCGCGAGGCGCCGAGCCCGACCGTCGCGTTGCCCTGCGGGTCCACGTCGACCACGAGCGTCTCGTAGCCGGCGGCGGCGATGCACGCGGCGACGTTGACCGCCGTGGTCGTCTTGCCGACCCCGCCCTTCTGGTTCGCGATCGCGTAGATGGTGCCCATAGCGTGCACCGACGCTAGCGGCGCGAGCGGCGGATCGGCGCGACTTCCGCGGTCTGTGCGGGGATCAATCAGGTGCCGATCGGGCGCTTGCGCGCCATTCCGGCGCGGCGTGGGAAGCGCGGCGGCGTGGGCGCGATCTTGCGGAAGACGTGCAGCGTGTGATCGCGGGCACCGTCGAAGGGCTCGACGCTGCGCACCTCCAGCAGCTCGAGCCCGAGCTCGGTCGCCGCGCGCCGGCCGGTGACGGACTCCTCCGGCGAGACGGCGCCCTTCCAGGCCACGGCGTGGCCGCCGAGCTCGAGCAGCGGCGCGGCGTACTCGAGCACGACCGGCATCGCCGCCAGCGCCCGCGCCGTCACGACGTCGTGACGCTCGAGCCCGTCGCGCCACTCCTCGGCGCGGGCGTTGACGATCGTCACGTTCGCCATCCCCTCGGCGGCCCGCTCCAGGTAGCGCGTGTGACGGACGGCGCTCTCGACGAGGAAGACTTGGGCGTCGGGCAGAGTCGCGGCGAGCGCCAGCCCCGGCCAGCCGGCGCCCGACCCGATGTCGGCGATCCGCTCGGCGTGGCGCACCGGCTCGAGGTCGAGCGCGACGAGCGAGTCGGCGACGTGGCGATCGAGCGCCACCAGCGGGTCGCGGACCGTCGTCGACGCGGTCGGGTCGGTCGCCTGCAGCCTGAGGACGCGAGCGAGCGTCTCGGCAGCGTCATCCGGGGCGGCGTAGCGCCCGACCAGAGCCTGAAGGCGTTTCACGTGAAACACCGCGAGGGCGGTACAACGCGATGTTGACCATCCCGCCGCGGCGAAGTCCGAGATGACAGGTTCGTTGAAACGAGACCGACGAGCCTCATTCTTGCTCTCCTCCAGATGGTCTGACCGATCGTGACACCGCCAGAAGATAGGCAGCTTCCTCCAGACATCGACGCAAGAAGGTGGCGTCGCCCCTCCATTCGGGGTAGTGAAATAGTGCGATCGCGGTCGTTGGGCGTGATCTGGCGACGATTCTGGCTTTCACCCGCGCGCTCCGTTGCAGGCGGCGACCGTCCCCGGGCTCGGATACCCGGGCTTGTGTCCTCGTCGAGCGTGCTCCCTCCGACTCGTTGCGTTGGGCTCGTTGCCCTGGGGCTCGTTGCCCCCGCTCAGAGCGGGTGGGTGGCGGCGGCAGTCACGCCCTCCGAAACACTGGCCTCCGGCCGGGTGGGGGGATGTTTTTCGGAGGGCGCGCCCCGCCGCCGCCCGCCATCGCCCCTGGAGTCCAGCAACGCTGCGCCCGCGTCACGCGCCGCTGGCGCGCCGGCTACCTGGCCGCCGAGCGGGGGACCGCCGCGGACCCCGCTGCCGCCGAGCTCGGCGGCCGGTAGGTCCCAAGCGAGGTCGTGCACGCACTGTTCCCCGGCGAGACCGCGCACGAATCGGTGTGCGCGACCGTGGCGCGAGCCGTCGCCGACCGCCACGAGGTGGTCAGCGAGTACGCAGCGTGGCCGCCTGGCCGCCCAGCGCATCACCGTCACCACACGCGTCACGGTCGCGCCATGGCACGGAACCCCGGACCCGGTCCGAGCCGAGATCGCTCGCCGCATTGCGCCGTACAGCTGAACGGCCTGCGAAAACCGGGCCATGCTCGACCCGACCGTCTGCGGCCCACCACTCCCAGCGTGGCACGCGTGCGCGCGCCTGAGGTCGCAGATCGGCCGACCCGGACCGATGTCATTCGGCGTCTCGCGCCGGACCTGCACGCGAGACGAGGCTGGTTCCCCTGGGTCAGGGGGCGATGATGTTCTGAGGCTGGCCGAGGTCTGAGACTTCGGCGTGGATCGAGAACCCCGAGTCGGGCTGGGTGATCGAGAACGACTGCACGACGTCGTCCTTGACGGCAACGGTCAGCGTCGCGGTGTCCTTGTCGCCGCCGATCACGATGGCCTGACCGACGGGGAACAGCATCTGGGAGGGGTTGATCGTCGCGGTGTAGGTCATGACGCCGTCGTGGGTCTCGGTCTTCACGTCGCTGGCGTTGCGCGCTGTCGCCGCGAGTGAGCTGAGCATCGCTGCCTGACGCGCCAGCGGGCTATCGCCGGTCTGGTTGATCTGGCCGCCGGTCGCGGCGGTGTAGGTCTGGCCGCCGTCCTGGCTGAGGTAGAGCTGCCCGTCGACCATGCGGGTCGCCGCCTGGTGGTCGTCGCTGGTCCCGTTGCGAGCAATAGTGCTGTGGACGTTGATGTCCAGGTCGTTGCCCTGGTAGCGCACATCGGTCGTCGTGCTGATCGACGTCACGCCGTCTTCGCGTGACTCGGTCAGGGTCTGGTTGATCGTCCACGCGATCCGCCCCGACGTGAAGTCAGCGGCCTTTTCAGCGGCCTGCGCGAGCGCCTGTGCCGGTGAGTGTCCCGAGCCCGCGGGAAGCAGTGCGAAGCCACCGATGACAGCGATCGCCAACGGCGCGGCGACCGCACCAGCTCGTGTCAGGCGACGGCGCCTGGCTCGGCGATGAACCGCGCCGTCGAGCGCGGCATGGATCTCGGGGGCATGAAGGTCGGTGCTCATCGAGTGCTCTCCGCGGTCATGTGCCGTTGTCTTCCAAGGTCGCGCGCATCTGCGCAAGGCCGCGACTGACGCGCTGGCGCACCGTCGCCGAACCGACGCCAAGCTTGTGAGCCAGGTCGTCGTAGGGCGTCTCGTCGAGCACGTAGGCGCGCACCGCCTCACGCTGCCCCTCGGGCAGCGTCTCTAGCGCAGCCAGTAGCAGGCCTTCGTCGGCGAGCGCTTCGACGCGCTCAAGCGACGCATCGCTGACCGCGATGGGCTCGACGCCGAGCCGTCGCCGCGCCCGCTCCTCGATACGTCCCCGCCGCAGCGACTCCAACATCAGATTGCGCCCGATCCCAAGCAGCCACGGTGCGGCGGACGCCTCGCCGCGGAACTGCTTGGCCTTCAGCAGCGCCGTGGCGAACGTCTCAGCGGCGAGATCGGCCGCAAGCTCGGGATCACGAGTACGCCGAGCCAGGAATCCCAGCACGAGCGCTTCGTGCCGTCGGTATATCTCGCCGAACGCATCTGCATCGACATGCGCACGGGCCAGCAGGTCCGCGTCGGTCAGCCGATCCATTCGCCCAGTCATCTACAAGGAAGCTGCACGAAGCCGCTCTGCTGTGACAGCCCAGCGACGCTCGAAGGTTCGCACCACTCCCAAGCCGCCACCCCTGCGCCACCCCCGGCGGAACCGGCGCCACCGTGCCGTCCTCGCCATCCTCGGCGCTCGTTGAGCGACGGATCGGGCTGCTCGACTTCATGGCGGCGGCCTCAGGAGGCTTCCGCGCTGCTGCACGACTCGCTGTGCGGGCTCGGATCCGTGGGCTCGTTGGCGCTGGCAGTCATGCCCTCGGGAAACCCGGCCTTCGGCCGGCGGGTGGGAGGTTTCCCGGAGTGCACGGCCCGCCGCCGCCAACTACCGGCCTGGAGTCCAACGGCGCTGCGCCCAGGCCGGGACTGCGTCTCGGCTCTCGAGCCACGAGCACAGCGCTCCGCCACCGCACTGCCACTCGCTACCTCTCGGGCCTGGACTCCAGGGCCGCTGAACTCTCAGGCAGTGGACTCCGGGGACCCGAGCGGGACCCAAGCAACCCACCGAGCGGAAGCCGAGCAAGCCCAACCGAGCGGGATCCGCCACGAGAGCCGACCGCCGCGAGGGAAAGGGGACGGAACCACGCGCGCCAGGGACACCCAGGGCGGCACGACTCCGATGTGGGAGCAGCAGGCGAAGCGAAGGCGAGGGGCGAAAGGCAGACGCAGCGGCGCCCGCCCCACGTTTCACGTGAAACGCCCTAGGCCGACAGCGGCGCCACAACGAGGTGGCGATCGGGCTCGGTGCCCTCGGAGTACGTCTCGACGTCGCCGCGATCCTTCAGGTGCTCGTGCACGACCTTGCGCTCCGTCGCGCTCATCGCGTCGAGCGCCACCGGCCGGCCCGTCGTGACCGCCTTCTCGGCGGCCTCGTCCGCATCGCGCCGCAGCGTCGCCTCGCGACGCTCGCGGTAGCCCGCCGCATCGACGACCACGCGCATGCCCGCCGACGGCGGCACGCCGCGCGTCGCGGCCTTGAACGCGAGGTGCTGGACGGCGTCGATCGTCTGGCCGTGGCGGCCGATGAAGAGCGCCACGTCCTCACCCTCGAGCACGCCGCGGATCTCGCGGTCGTGCTCCGACATGACCACGTCCGCTTCAAGCCCAAGGGCCGCGCTGACGTGCTCCAGCAGGTCCTGCACGCGGTCAGCCGCTTCGCTCATCGACGCCTCCCTGAACGCTTCTTCTTCCGCCCCGGCGGCTTCGGCGGCGGACCTGACGGCCGCCCCTTTGGCTCCGAGCGCCCGACGGCCGCTCCCGCGGGCTCAGGCGTGCGCGCCGTCTTGCCGCCACCGTCCGCTGCGCGCGCGGGCTTCTCGCGACCGGCGCCGCCACCCTTGCCGCCGTCACGACCTGACGATCCGGAGCTGCCGCCGCCCAACAGCCCGCCGAGCAGCCCGCCACCGCCGCTCGACTCGCCGGCCGGCGTCGCCGGCCGCATCGGCCCGAGCCGCTTGCGGATGATCCCCTGCTGGATGATCGTCCACGTGTTCGTCGTGATCCAGTAGACGAGCAGACCGGCCGGGAAGCGGATGACGAAGGTCACGAAGATGAACGGCAGCGCCATGAAGATCAGGCGCTGGTTCCTGTCGGTCGTCGTCGACATCAGCAGCGTCGAGCACAGCTGCGTGCCGACGTACAGCACGATCAGGGTCACCAGCGCGACCCCGGTCGCCTTGTCCGTCAGGTCGTGGATGAACAGGAACGAGGCGTCCCCGCTCGGTCCGCACGGCTTCGGATTCGAGGCGCCGGCAGGGTTGATCTCCGGGCAGATGTCGTGCCGGAGATCGATGCGCAGCATGTAGTAGAGCGAGATGAAGACCGGGAACTGGGCCACCATCGGCAGGCACGAGGCCAGCGGGTTGACCTTGTTCTCCCGGTAGAAGCGCATCACTTCCTGCTGCTGGCGCTCCTTGTCGTTCTTGTAGCGCTCCTGGATTTTCTTCAGCTCCGGCTGCAGGTGCGCGAGGCGCTGCATCGAGTGGAACTGCTTGAAGGTCAGCGGCAGCAGGCAGGCGCGTACGAGCACCGTCAACGCGATGATCGAGAAGCCCCAGCTGAGCCCGATCGAGTCGTGGAAGAACCGAAGGACGGTCTCGAAGACGTCGATCAGCGGCTGGATGATGATGGTGGCGATGAACACGAGCGGCTAGTGAGTGGGTGCGTGCCTGCGCTGGAAGAGGGTCTGGTCTGCCACGGGGTCATAGCCGCCGTGGCTGAACGGGTTGCAGCGCAAGAGCCGCCACCCGCCGAGGATGCAGCCCCTCAGGATGCCATAGCGATCGATCGCCTGAGCGGCGTACTCCGAGCAGCTCGGGTGGTACTTGCAGCGCGCGCCCAGCAGCGGCGACAGCAGCCGCTGGTAGACGCGGATCGCCGCGACGGCGGCCGACCTCACTCGCTCGCCCCGCGCCGCGGGCCCGCGGCCACCTGCGAGACGAGCTCGGCCAGCGCGGCCTGCACGCCGACGGCACCCTCGCGCTCGGCGAGGTCGCGCGCGTCGGGGCGCGCGACGATCACGTAGTCCGATCCCTCGGGCAGCCGCTCCGCCTCGGCCCAGAAGGCCTCGCGCAGCACGCGCTTGACGCGGCTGCGGTCGACCGCGCCGCCGACCTTGCGGGAGACGGAGAGCCCGAGCCGCGGCCCGCCCTCCTCACGATCGGAGGCCTCCTCGTCGCGTGGGAAGGCGTAGAGCACGAGGAACCGGTTCCCCTTCGAGCGGCCCTGGCGGTACACGCGCTCGAACTCCGCGCTGCGCGACAGGCGCCGGCGACGAGGAGCGCGACCCGCAGGCACCTCAGACGGTCAGTCGCTTGCGGCCCTTGTCGCGGCGACGCTTCAGCACGATGCGACCGGCGCGCGTGCTCATGCGAGCGCGGAACCCGTGCGTACGGGCGCGCTTGCGCTTCTTGGGCTGATAGGTGCGCTTCACGTTTCTCGGACTCCTTGAGGCCGCGGGGACTCGCCGGGCTCGGCGCACAGCCGAGCCGCCGCGCATCGCGGCGGGCCAGCAAGGATACAGCGTGCGTGGACGCACAGATCCACGCACAGGCCGTACACAGCGTTCCACAGGGTCCGGATGGCACGCCCGCAGACGATTCGTACGCGATTTGCGCATCCGTCCGGACGACCTGCTCCCGGGGTCGGGGAGCGCTTGCTATGTTCGCCGCTCCGGGCTCTTCCGGGCCCCCGATCCGCGCTCCACAACGCCACCTCGCCGCGCCGAGGCCACGCCTTCACGCCCTGTGTCAGATCCCCAGCTCGACCGCATCTGGCCACGGGTCCGCAGCCAGCTGGAGCGCTCGGTCAGCGAGTCGACCTGGAGCATCTGGCTCTCACGCGTGACGCCGCGGGCGCTCGACGGCGCGACGCTGTCGGTCGAGGCGCCCGACGACGTCCGCGCCTGGGTCGAGGGCCGCTTCGCCGGCCTCCTGCAGGCCTGCGCGCAGGCCGTGCTCGGCGCCGACGCGCGCGTCGAGGTGCTCGCGCCCGGCAGCCTCACCGCCGCCGAGCAGGCCGACCCGCAGGCGGCGCGCCCGCACGCCGGCGAGCACGCGCCGGCCGCGCCGCAGCACGAGCTCAACCCGCGGATGACGTTCGAGCAGTTCGTCATCGGCGACGGCAACCGCTTCGCCCACGCCGCCGCGCTGGCCGTCGCCGAGCTGCCCGGGCTGGCCTACAACCCGCTCTTCATCTGCGGCCCGCCCGGCCTCGGCAAGACGCACCTGCTGCACTCGATCGGCCACTACGTCGGCGAGCACGGCAATGGGCTCAGCGTGCGCTACACGACGGTCGAGGAGTTCACCGACCACTTCGTCGCCTCGCTGCACGGCGGCATGCAGGACTTCAAGGCCGCCTACCGCGGCGTCGACGTGCTGCTCGTCGACGACGTCCAGTTCCTGCAGAGCAAGGCCAAGACCGAGCAGGAGTTCTTCCACACCTTCAACGCGCTGCACCAGGGCGGCGCGCAGCTCGTGCTGACGTCCGACCGGCTGCCGCGCGACATGGACGCGCTCGAGGACCGGCTGCGCGAGCGCTTCGAGGCCGGCCTCGTCGTCGACGTCGGCCCCGCCAACCACGACGCGCGCCTGACGATCCTGCGCAAGCGCGTCGCCCAGGACGCGGTCGGCGAGGTCGACCCCGACGCGCTCGACCTGATCGCCGATCGTGTCGACACGAACATCCGCGCGCTCGAGGGCGCGCTGATCCGCGTCGTCGCCTTCGGCTCGCTGACCGGCCGTGCCGTCGACGCCGAGCTCGCCGCGGAGGTGCTGGCCGGCCTCTACCCCGAGCTGACGCCGCGGGCGCGCACCGTGCGCGAGATCCAGGAGCGCACGGCCGAGGCCTTCGGCGTCTCGCTCGACGACCTGCTCTCGTCCAGCCGCGCACAGCAGCTGGCCTGGCCGCGCCACGTCGCGATGTATCTCGCGCGCGAGCTGACCGACGCCACGCTGCCGGCGATCGGCCGCGCCTTCGGCGGCCGCAACCACACGACCGTGCTGCACGCCTACCGCCGCACGGCCGAGCGGATCGCCGCCGACCCCGAGGCCTTCGACGCCGTCCGGCGACTGACAGAGCAGCTCGGTGGCGGGCGATGAATCCGAGCCGCCTGACAGACTCCGGCAGTTCATCCACAGCCGGGTGCACAGCCACTTCGCCGCTTCAGCGCGCAGCGGGCCGGTTCTGCACAGAATTGACAGCCCCGACGATCATTAGAGGAATCCAGGAGTCGATGTCGACGAGCAGAGAGGCGCGAGCCGAATGAAGATCACGACCCGCCGCGACGCCCTCTTCGGCCAACTGCAGACGGTCACCCGCGCCGCCTCCACCCGCAGCGCCGTGCAGGCGCTCTCGGGCGTCCAGCTGCTCGCCGCCGACGGGGCGATCGACCTGCGCGCCACCGACATGGAGATCGGCCTGCTCGTGCCGCTCGAGGGCACGGTCGTGCGCGAGGGCGGCGTCGTGCTGCCGGCGCGGCTGCTCGTCGACGTGATCCGCGCGCTGCCCGGTGACGAGGTCTCGCTCGAGCTGCGCGCCGCCGAGCAGGACGTCGAGATCGTCAGCGGCACGGCGACGTTCCACATCCGCACGTTGCGCTCGGAGGACTTCCCGCCCTTCCCCGAGCCGGAGGGCGAGCGCATCCACGTCCCCGGCGAGGCCTTCGTCGAGACGGTCCTGAAGGTCGCCCGCTCGGCGTCGCGCGACGAGACGCGCCCGGTGCTGACCGGCATCCTCGTGTCCGCCAGCGGACAGGATCTGCGGATGGTCGCGACGGACTCCTACCGGCTCTCGGTCAAGGAGACGACGCTCGAGCAGCCGCTGGCCGGCTCGTTCGAGACGAACGTCCCGGCGCGCGCGCTGCAGGAGCTGACGCGCCTGGTCCAGCACGAGAACGCCGAGCAGCTCGCGGTCTCGGTGCGGGCGAACCAGGTCGTCTTCGAGGTCGGCGGCGCGGTGCTCTCCTCGCGGCTGATCGACGGCCAGTTCCCGAACTACCGCCAGCTGCTGCCGGACGCCTACGAGCACGACCTGCGGCTCGCCGGCGGCGAGATCGGCGAGGTCGTCCGCCGCATCTCGCTGCTGGCGCAGAAGAACGCGCCGCTGCGGCTCGCCTTCACCGAGGGCGAGCTGACCGTCTCGGCGCGCACGCCCGACGTCGGCGAGGCGCGCGAGACGCTGCCGGTGCCGTTCGCCGGCGAGCCGCTGGAGATCGGCTTCAACCCGGAGTTCCTGCGCGACGGTCTCGAGGCGCTGGCCGGCGGCGACGTGCTGCTGCGGCTGATCTCACCGCTGCGCCCGGGCCTGATCGAGGCAGCGGACGGCAGCGGCTTCCAGTACCTGCTGATGCCGATCCGCCTGAACGTCTAGCGCGCCGGCGCTCGCCGCCGGCTCCGATGCTCGCCACCGCCCTCAGCGTCCGCGACTTCCGCAGCTACGCCAGCGCCGAGGTCGCGCTGGCGCCGGGGCTGACGGTGATCGCGGGCCGCAACGGGGCGGGCAAGACGAACCTGTTGGAGGCGCTCTACTTCGCCTGCACCGGCCGCTCCTGCCGGACGGCGAACGAGCGCGAGTGCGTGCGCTTCGGCGCGCCGCTGACGCGGCTGGAGCTGCGCACTGCCGACGAGCACGCGCGCCACACGATCGCCGTCGGCTTCCAGCCGGGCGAGACGAAGCGGCTGACGGTCGACGGCGCGCCTGTCGAGCGGCTGACCGACTCGCCGGCGCGGCCGCTGGTGTCGGTCTTCCTGCCGGATCGCCTGGAGCTGATCGTCGGCGCGCCGTCGCTGCGCCGCGCTCACCTCGACCAGGTCGTCGCCGCGCTCTGGCCGGCGCGTGCCGCCACGCGCCGCGCCTACAGCACGGCGCTGGCCCAGCGCAACGCGCTGCTGGCCAACATCCGCGCCGGCCGCGCCTCGCGCGCCTCGCTGCCGGCCTGGGACGCCGAGCTGGCGCGCCACGGCGTCGCGCTGATGGCCGATCGCGCTCGGACCGTCGAGCGGCTGGCGCCGCGCGTCGTCGAGCACGCGTGCGAGCTCGGGCTCGAGGGCGCGGTCGAGCTTCGCTACCGGCCACGCTCGACCGCGACCGACGCCGCCGCGCTGGCGGCCGAGCTCGCCGAGCGGTTGCCCGGCGACCTCGAGCGCGGCTTCAGCGGCCACGGACCGCACCGCGACGACCTCTCGCTGCGCCGCGACGGCCGCGAGCTGCGCTCCTACGGCTCGCGCGGGCAGCAGCGGCTCGGGCTGCTGGCGCTGCTGCTGGCCGAGCGCGAGGAGCTGGCCGCCGAGCGCGGCAGCGCGCCGCTGCTGCTGCTCGACGACGTGATGAGCGAGCTCGACGCGCCGCGCCGCGAGCGGCTGACGACGCTGCTGCGCGGCGGTGGCCAGGCGGTCATCACGACGACCGAGCTCGGGCACGTGCCCGGCTCCGACGGCGCCGACGTGGAGCGCGTCGCGATCGCCGACGGCCGCGTCCTGCAGACGAGCGCGGCCGCGGCCGTGCCGCCGCCGGACGAGGCGGCCGCGTGAGGCGCGCCGGACCGCGGCCGGTCGCCTTCGCGCTCGACTCGCTGGCGGCCGAGCTGGCGCCGGCGACGCTGCTGGCCGAGGTCCAGCGCGCCTGGCCGCAGGCCGCCGGCGAGGCGTTCGCGCGCGTCGCCGAGCCGGTCTCGGAGCGCGCCGGCGTTGTCGTCGTGGCCTGCGCGAGCGCGGTCTGGGCGCAGGAGCTCGACCTGATGTCGGCTCGCGTCGTCGCGCAGCTGAACGCGGCGCTCGGCCGGCCTGCGGTGCAGCGGCTGCGGACGCGCGCGACGGGCGGCTGAGCGACAGGCGCCGGATGTGACACGCAGGGCGCTCACCAGCGCCGCTGACGTCACCGAGTTTTGCGCCCTTTTCCAGGGATTTTCGATGGTTACGAAGGTCTGCTTCGGACGCTTTTCCTGCTAAACTCTGACGTCACTTGAAGGCCACGCCCCGGCACGTGGACGTACCTCGTCCCGCCGGGGCGTCGCTTGTGTGGACCGAAAGGCAGCCTTGAGCACCGGAGACGCAACCAACGGACAGCGGCCAGAGAGCTACGACGCCCAGGACATCACCGTCCTCGAGGGTCTCGAGGCGGTACGCAAGCGCCCTGGCATGTACATCGGCTCGACCGGCGTCCGCGGGTTGCACCACCTGGTCTACGAGGTCGTCGACAACTCCGTCGACGAGGCGCTCGCCGGCCATGCGACGGAGGTGTCCGTCACGATCCATCCCGACGACTCGATCACCGAGGTCGACAACGGCCGTGGCATCCCGGTCGCGACGATGGACCGCGAGGGCAAGTCGGCGCTCGAGGTCGTGCTGACCGTCCTGCACGCCGGCGGCAAGTTCGGCGACGGCGGCGGCTACAAGGTCTCCGGCGGCCTGCACGGCGTCGGCGTCTCGGTCGTCAACGCGCTCTCGGAGGATCTGACCGCCGTCGTCAGGCGCGACGGCTACACGTGGACGCAGCGCTACACGCGCGGCCACCCGACTGGCGAGATCGAGCGCGGCGAGCCGACCGGCGAGACCGGCACGGCGATCAGCTTCCGCCCGGACGCCGAGATCTTCGAGACGACCACGTTCGACTACGCGACGCTCGAGCAGCGCCTGCGCGAGACGGCCTTCCTGACGCGCGGCCTGCGCATCACCCTCACCGACGAGCGCGGCGAGGCCGCCCGCTCGGTCCAGTTCCACTACGAGGGCGGGATCGAGGACTTCGTCCGCTTCCTGAACGAGAACAAGGACCCGATCCAGCAGAAGGTCATCTACTTCGAGGGCAAGGGCGAGGACGACGCCGTCGAGGTCGCGCTGCAGTGGAACGCGACCTACCAGGAGTCCGTTTTCTCGTTCGCGAACAACATCAACACGCACGAGGGCGGCTCGCACCTGTCCGGCTTCCGCTCGGCGCTGACGCGGGCGATCAACCGCTATGCGCGCGAGAAGAACATCCTCAAGGAGAAGGACAAGAACCTCGAGGGCGACGACATCCGCGAGGGCCTGACGGCGGTCATCAGCGCCAAGCTGACCGAGCCGCAGTTCGAGGGCCAGACGAAGACCAAGCTCGGCAACCCGGGCATGGAGGGCTTCGTCTCCTCGGTCGTCTACGAGAAGCTGACCGAGTTCCTCGAGGAGAACCCGAAGGAGAGCGACCGGATCGTCCGCAAGGCGGTCTCCGCGGCCCAGGCCCGCGCGGCCGCGCGCAAGGCGCGCGACGCGACGCGCAAGTCGGCGATGGGCGGCATGGGCCTACCCGGCAAGCTCGCCGACTGCATGGTCAAGGAGCCGGAGATCGCCGAGCTCTTCATCGTCGAGGGCGACTCCGCCGGCGGCTCGGCCAAGCAGGGCCGCGACCGCTCGACGCAGGCGGTGCTGCCGCTGCGCGGCAAGATCCTCAACGTCGAGAAGGCGCGCATCGACAAGGTGCTGCAGAACGCGGAGATCCAGGCGCTGATCACGGCGCTCGGCACCGGCGTGCGCGACGAGTTCGACGTCGAGCGCCTGCGCTACCACAAGATCATCCTGATGACGGACGCCGACGTCGACGGCGCGCACATCCGCACGCTGATCCTGACGCTGCTGTTCCGCGAGATGCAGGAGCTGATCGAGTCCGGCTACGTCTACATCGCCAAGCCGCCGCTCTACAAGGTCACGCAGGGGCGCACCGAGCGCTACATCGAGAAGGACTCCGAGCTGGAGTCGATCCTGCTCGGCGACAAGCTCGAGCGCTTCGCGATCGCCGACGCCGCCGGCAGCGCGTTCAAGCTCACGGACGTCCGCTGGCAGCGCTACTGCCGGCTGCTCAAGCAGTACGAGGGCTGGTCGAGCTCGCTGCGCGCCGAGTACGGGCACGAGGTCGTGCAGTTCCTCGAGGAGTCGCAGATCCTCGACAACGAGATCCGCACGCCGGAGCAGCTGCTCGAGCTGATCGGCCGCGAGCAGCCCGAGACGCAGCCGCACATGATCGAGCTGGTCTCGACTGACGAGATCTTCATCCGCGTCAAGACGACCGAGCGGCGCACGAACCTGGCCCGCACGCATCGCCTGCGGCGCTCGATGTTCGACGCCAACGAGTACCGCCAGCTCGCGCGCGTGCACAGCGAGCTGACCAAGCTCGCCGGCGTCGGCCCGTTCACCGTCAAGCTCGGCGACGAGGGCGACGAGGCGACGTCCTATGAGTCGCTGCGGCGGACGATCCTCGAGCTGGCCGGCAAAGGGGTCAAGATGCAGCGCTTCAAGGGGCTCGGCGAGATGAACGCCGAGCAGCTGAGCGAGACGACGATGAACCCGACGACGCGCACGCTCGCGCAGGTGACGATGGACGACGCGGCGGCCGCCGACCGGCTCTTCACGATGCTGATGGGCGACAAGGTCGAGCCGAGACGCGAGTTCATCGAGGAAAACGCCCGCGTCGCCACGTTGGACGTCTAAGGCGTGCAGCCCCTCCGCCCCTCCCCGATCATCCGACCTTAGGTAGCGATGGCCTCTTCAGATCTGATCTCAGGCGGCAACATCGAGCCGCGCGGGCTCGAGGAGGAGATGCGCACCTCCTACCTCGACTACGCGATGTCCGTCATCGTCGGGCGCGCGCTGCCCGACGTCCGCGACGGCCTGAAGCCCGTCCAGCGCCGCGCGCTGTTCTCGATGAACGAGAGCGGCCTGCAGCCCGGGCGCTCGTACGTCAAGGCGGCGCGCATCGTCGGCGACGTGATGGGCAAGTACCACCCGCACGGCGACTCCGCGATCTACGACACCGTCGTGCGCCTGGCGCAGGACTTCTCGCTGCGCTACCCGCTCGTCGACGGCCAGGGCAACTTCGGCTCGATCGACGACGACCCCGCCGCCGCCATGCGGTACACGGAGGCGCGCCTGGCGCCGATCGCGCGCGAGATGCTGCGCGACCTGGACTCCGACACCGTCGACTTCGGTCCCAACTACGACGGCCAGGAGCAGGAGCCGCTCGTCCTGCCGGCGCGCTTCCCGAACCTGCTGGTCAACGGCTCCTCGGGCATCGCCGTCGGCATGGCGACGAACATCCCGCCGCACAATCTCAAGGAGGCGATCGCCGCGACGATCGCCTACATCGAGAATCCGGAGATCGACACCGCGGGGCTGATGAAGCACCTGCGCGGGCCCGACTTCCCGACCGGCGGCGTGATCCTCGGCCTCTCCGGCATCCGCGACGCCTACGAGACCGGCCGCGGCCGCGTCCGCGTGCGGGCGCGCGCCCACATCGAGCCGCTCAAGGGCGGCCGCGAGGCGATCGTCGTCACCGAGCTGCCGTTCATGGTCAAGAAGGGCGGCGACGCGGGCGTCATCAAGAAGATCTCGGATCTCACGACCGAGAAGAAGCTGACCGAGATCTCCGACATCCAGGACCACTCGGACCGCAACGGCATGCGGCTGGTGATCGAGCTCAAGCGCGACTCGAACCCGAAGGTCGTCCTCAACAAGCTCTACAAGCACACCGCGCTGCAGTCGACCTTCGGCGTGAACATGGTCGCGCTGGTCGACAACGTGCCGCGCCAGCTGCCGCTGCGCTCGGTGCTGCACAACTACGTCCAGCATCAGCGCGAGGTCATCGTCCGCCGCTCCAAGTACGAGCTGGCGCGGCTGGAGAAGCGCGCGCACCGGCTCGAGGGCCTGCTGATCGCGCTCGACAACCTCGACGCCGTGATCGCGCTGATCCGCGGCTCGCGCGACCGCGACTCGGCGCGCATGGGGCTGATGGAGCGCTTCGAGCTGACCCACGTGCAGGCGGTCGCCGTCCTCGACCTGCGCCTGCAGCAGCTGACCGCGCTCGAGGCCGACCAGCTGCGCCGCGAGCACGCCGACGTCATCGAGCGGATCCGCGAGCTGCGCGAGCTGCTCGGCAACGAGGACATGGTGCTCGACCTGATCAAGACCGAGCTGACGGAGATCGCCGAGCGCTACGGCGACGAGCGCCGCACCGAGATCGCGCCGTCCGAGGACGACATCGACATCGAGGACCTGATCGCCGACCAGCAGATGGTGATCTCGATCACGGCGTCCGGCTACATCAAGTCGCTCCCGCTCGCGACCTACCGCCAGCAGCGCCGCGGCGGCGTCGGCGTGATCGGGATGGACATGAAGGACGACGACTACATCGAGCACCTCTTCGTGTCGTCGACGCACGACTTCCTGCTCTTCTTCACGAACCGCGGCAAGGTCTACCGCTCGAAGGTCTACGACCTGCCGGAGATGTCGCGCACCTCGAAGGGGCGCTACCTCGGCAACGTGCTGCCGCTGCGCGAGGGCGAGCGCGTGCAGTCGGTGCTGGCCACGCGCGACTTCTCCGAGACGCCGTACCTGATCTTCGCGACGCGCAACGGCGTCGTGAAGAAGACGGCGTTCCAGGCCTACAACACGCCGATCAAGGCCGACGGCATCATCGCGATCAACATCCGCGAGGACGACGAGCTGGTCGCGGTGCGGCCGGTCGACGAGGGCGAGGAGATCCTGATGGTCTCGCACGCCGGCCTCGCGGTGCGCTTCCGCGAGGAGGACGCGCGCGCGATGGGCCGCGACACCAGCGGCGTGCGCGGCATGGACGTCTCGGACCCCGCGAACTACGTGATCGCGATGGACGTCGCGCGGCCCGGCCAGGATCTGCTCGTCGTGACCGAGAACGGCTACGGCAAGCGGACCTCGATCGACGAGTACCGGCTGACCTCGCGCGGCGCCAAGGGCGTCAAGACGATCGCCTTCACGGAGGCCAAGGGCCTGCTGTCCGGCGCGCTCGTCGTGCGCGAGCACCAGGAGCTGGTCTTCATCTCCCAGAACGGCATGGTCCAGCGCACGGGAGTGCGCGGGATCAACCGCTACGGGCGGACCTCGCAGGGCGTGCGCGTGATGAACCTGCGCGAGGGCGACGTCGTCTCGGCGGTCGCGCTCGTGGTCGAGAGCGACACGCCGACGGCCGCGCCGGTCGACGGCGCCAGCCAGCCGGCGCTCGATCTCGGCGACGCCGCCGGCGGGGTCGCGCCTGACGGTGCGCCGGATGCCCCGAACGGCTCGGATGGGCCGGCACCGCTCGACGATGGTTCGAGCGCGGAGTGATTGCGCTTTTGCCGTCGGGTTCGATACTCTGACCGAACCAGAGAAAGGGGGTGGTCCGACGTTGAGTGACAGTTCTTGCGGGACCCTGGAGGTGCCCGGCCGCTAGACCAGCCGGTGCTGGACTCTGCTGGAAGCGGAATCCAACCCGGTGCACCGCCGCCGCTGGTGCCGGAGTTCGTCCCCCCGGCCGCTAGACAAGCTGGCGACGGCATCATGTCCAGCATGGTTGTGAGAAGGGCCCCCGTTTCGTCGAGCGGGGGCCCTTCGTGCGTTTGGAACCCCTCGAGCCGCTGTTTCGCGTGGTGCTCGGGTTGCTCCCGCCTCGGGCGGCCTGCTTGGTTCCCGCTCGTGTGGGTTGCTTGGGTTCCCGCTCGTGTGGGTGTGGTGGCGGGGGTCTGGACATGCTCTCCGAAAAACCGGCCTTCGGCCGGTGGGTGGGATGTTTTTCGAGAGTGCATGTCCGGACACCCGCGACCGGCGCCTGTGGAGTCCATTGCCTGAGAGTTCGGCGCCCCAGGAGTCCACGGGCTTGAGTTCGGCGGCCCTGGAGTTCGATCGCGAGAGGTCGGCGGTCTCGGGCGCGGAGCCCGGGGGATCCGAGCCCCGGACCAGCGCGGCCGGGGCTCGGTGGTGTTGGACTCCAGGGGCGAGGGCGGGCGGCGGCGGGGCGCGCCCTCTGGAAAACATCCCCCCAGTCGGCCGAAGGCCGGTTTTTCAGAGGGCGTGACTGCCGCCGCCACCCACCCGCTCTGGGCGGGGGCAACGAGCCCGCGCACCGAGCCCAGCCCGGGCAACGAGCCCGCGGCAACGAGCCTCAGCACGGGCAACGAGCCCGCCACAACGAGCGACTAAGCCGCTTCAGGCAAGTACTGTCGCCACGTCGCCGGGATCGTCGGCGACGCCAGCTGGATGAAGATGTGCGCACCCGGCGTCCGCGGCTTCAGGCGCGGGTGCATGTTGATCTGGTGCGGCAGCTTGTCGGCCTTGCGCCGATTGCAGGGCGCGCAGGAGGCGACGATGTTGTCCCAGTCCGAGCCGCCGCCCTTCGAGCGCGGGATCACGTGGTCGACGGTCAGGTTCGTGCGCGCGCCGCAGTACTGGCACTGCCAGCCGTCGCGGGCGAAGACGGCGCGGCGCGTGATCTTGCGCTTGTGCGCGTCGCGCGGGATGCGCACGTAGGTCATCAGCCGGATGACGACCGGGCGCGGCACGGAGCCGGTCGCCCAGTGCAGATCGTGCGTGCCGATCTCGACGACCTCGGCCTTCGCCTTCAGCAGCAGCACCGTCGCGCGGCGCACGGTGCAGACGTTGATCGGCTCGTACGTCGCATTGAGCACCAGCACACGACCACCGTTCCAACGGCTGGAGCCGTCGGCGCTTGGTCCGTGCCGCTGGTGATCTGCGGGCGGCACGGACCCCAGTGGGCCTGGGGGTACTGCGGATGCCACGGAGCGCCAGTCTAGCGACCGCCCCAGACGGCCGGCCTGCTCAGTGCGGGGCGGCGGGGAATGAGCCGAGCACGCGCACGACGCCGGCGTGGGCGCGCAGATCGTCGACCGCGGCGGCGACCGGCGCCGCCGCCAGCGTGTCATCGACGTCGACGAAGAACATGTAGTGGCCGAGGCCGCGCCGCAGCGGCCGCGACTCGATCCGCGTCAGGTTCACGCCGCGCGTCGCGAACGCCTTCAGGCAGTCGACGAGCCAGCCGGGCGCGTCGTCGCCGGTGCCCCAGAAGACGAGCGCGGTGCGGGCGGCGACGTCCGGCGCCGGCGGTGGCGGCGCGTCGCTCGCCGGCGCCAGCCAGGCGAAGCGCGTCGCGTTGCCGGGCTCGTCCTCGATCCCGGCGCGCAGCACGACGCCGCCGTAGCTGCGCGCCGCCAGCGGCGTGCCGATCGCCGCGCGCGTCGAGTCCGGACCCTCGCCGGCGACGATGCGGACGCCGTCGGCGGTCGAGGCGACCGGCAGCGCCATCGCGTTCGGGACGTGCTCGGCCAGCCAGCGCGAGCACTGCCCGAGCGCCTGCGCGTTCGAGAGCACGGCGGTGATGCGCTCGAGCGCGAGCCGCTCGTGGCCGATCAGGCAGTGCTCGACGGGGTGGACGAGCTCGCCGATCAGCGCGACGTCGGGCGCCTCGAGCGCGAGCGTGTCGAGGATCGGGTCGACGCCGCCCTGGAGCGCGTTCTCGATCGGCACCAGCGCGCGCTCGACCTTGCCGTTCTGGACGGCGAGGACGACGTCGCGCAGCGTGCCGAGCGAGACGCGCTCGAGCGTGTCGTCGGCGGAGTCGAGCGCCGCCTCGCTGATCGTGCCCGCCGGGCCGAGGAAGCCGGCGCGCATCAGTCGAGCGTCACGGTGCCGGGGGTCCCCGCGAGCGCGAGGCGGATCGCCTTGGCCTCCTCGGGCGAGAGCTGGTGCTCGCCCTGGCCGGCGTGGATCTGGGTGCAGTACATGCGCGCGCTGTCGCGGTGCGCGATCGTCGAGATCACCACGCCATTGTGCCCGGCGTCGAGCAGCGCCAGCGTCGAGGACTGGTGGCCTGACAGCTCGCCGTAGGCGTCGTAGCGGACCAGCGCGCGGTAGGCGAAGGTCGCGTCGAGCCGCTGCTCGGCGAGCCGCATGCGCTCGTCGAGCTCGCCGCTGACCTGCTCGACGCGCGCGGCGAGCACGTCGAACGCCGCCTGCAGCTCGCCCGCGTGCAGCACCAGGTCGGCCGCGCCGCGCTCGCCGAGCACAACCTTCTGCGCCGCGCGCAGCCGCCGCAGCTGCGCCGCCAGCGCGAGCGTGACGATCAGGGCGACCAGGGCGACGGCGGCCGCGCCGAGCGCGACGATTCCCGGCGCGTCGGTGAGCCGCATCAGCCCCGCGTGAACAGCGCCGGGTAGCTCGCCTTGTTGTTGGAGAGCGTCTTCTCGCCGGGCACGCCGGCGACCGAGACATTGACCTGCGCCGCCGTCCCGAACGGCGGCGTGTGCGACAGCGTGACCTTCGCCACCTGCGTCTGGCCCTGGGCGATCGCCGGGACGACGGTGCTGCCGGAGACCGGCGAGCCGCTCTTGCTGACGACGGTGACGGTGACCTTCACGTTCACCTCGTCATTCTCGCCCTGGTTGGTGAACGAGACCTGGAAGGGCTGGCCGCTGACGTACGCGAGGTCGTTCGCGACGCCCTCCTGCAGGTTGACGCTGCCGTAGGAGGTGCCGTTCAGGCCCGTCCCGTGCAGGCCGGGCGCGATCGCCTTCTTGCCGCCGTCGCCGCTCGCGCCGCCGTTGCCGGAGCCGGGCAGCTGCTTGCCGAGCTTGGCGCCGACGAACGTCGGCGAGATCCAGGAGATGTCCTTCAGGACGTTCGAGGTCGGCGCCGGCTGGGCGCCGATGCCGTTGTCGTCCAGCGCCTTCTTCATGAACGGCGTCACGCGCGACTGGTAGAGCACGTCGGAGGCGTCGAACGCGCGCATCTGGCCGGCGATCGACTTGATCGCGCTGGTCGACTGGTCGCTCTGGCTGCCGAGCGCGGGCCGGATCTGCTCCGCCATCGACTCGAGCGCGTCGCGCCGCAGCTCGAGCGCGATCAGCAGCGACTGCTGCGCTTGCGTCATCGCGCCGGGCACGCTCAGCTGCTGCGCCTGCTTGAGCGTCGTGTCGGCCTGCGCGCGCAGGTTCGAGATGGCGCTCTGCATCTGCTGCGGCTGCTTGGCGCCGCTGCCGCCGAACAGCTTGAAGAGCTGCTGGCCCGTCTGGTCGGAGGCGTTGCTGATCCGCGTGACCTCGGTCGTGTAGTCGCGCAGCGCGTTCTTGGCCGCGTTCGACCGGCAGGAGCTGACGAGGATCCCCATCAGCAGGATGAACACGACGACGGCGCCGAGCGCGACGGCGCGGCGGATCAGGACGGTCTGCGAATCGCCGGCCGAGCCGCTTCCTCCGGCCGCCCGCGCACGGCGCGGGCGGGGTCGCGGCCGCTGCGTGCGCTGCGTCGTCCGAACGGGCTCGTCCTCGTCGAAGAAGGACACTCAGCTCTCCCGGGAACCGAACTTCCCTGGAAGTACGGCTCGTTTGGTTCCAAGGTGCGGGTCCCCCCAGGATGACAGGGGGTCCGGAGGGAACCTGACCGACGTGCCGAACCGGGGCCTGATGGAGATCACGGACGAGCTTTCGACGCCGAGCGCCGCACACCTCGTTCTCGGTCGCTATCGAATCGGCGCACGCCTGGGATCGGGCGGCTTCGGCAGCGTCCACGCGGCCGTCGACGAGCGCCTGCAGCGGCCGGTGGCGGTCAAGATCGTCGCCAACGGCGGCCGCGGCGGCGCCGGCGGCGAGCGCGCGCGCCGCGAGGCGCTGGCCGCCGGCCGGCTCGACCATCCGGCGATCGTCGCGATCTACGACGCCGGCGAGGACGAGCACGCGCGCTACCTGATCTCCGAGCTCGTGCACGGCGCGACGCTCGACCGCCTCTGCGCCGACGGCGTGCTGACGGATCGCGACGTCGTCCGCATCGGCCTGGCGCTCTGCGGCGCGCTCGAGCACGCGCACGCCCGCGGCGTCGTGCACCGCGACGTCAAGCCGCAGAACGTGATCGTGCCGGAGGCGCCGCGCTCGGCCGCCGGCGTGGCGAAGCTGACCGACTTCGGCATCGCGCGGCTGGCCGGCGACGATCCGCTGACGGCGACCGGCGACGTCGTCGGCACGCTCGCCTACATGGCGCCCGAGCAGGCGGCCGGCGAGCACGTCGATGAGCGCGCCGACGTCTACAGCCTCGCGCTCGTGCTCTACGAGGCGCTTGCCGGCGTCAACCCGGTGCGCGCCGGCTCGCCGGCCGCGACCGCCCGCCGCGTCGGCACGCCGCTGCCGTCGCTCGCGCGCACGCGCGGCGACCTGCCTGACGCGCTGATCGATGCGCTCGACGCCGCGCTGGCGCCGGACGCCGACGACCGGCCGCCGCTCGAGGAGCTGGCGGCCGCGCTCGCGGACGCGCGCGCCCGCGTGGCCGACGACGGCGAGAGCACGATCGCGCGCACGCTCGAGCTGGGCGTGGGACGGCCGCGCGGCGGCCGTGCCGTGCCGCGCTCGCTGGCCCGCGCCGCCGCCGGCGCGCTCAGCGGCGCGCTGCTGGCGCTCGCGCTGCACGCGGCCGCGTCGTCGTCGCCGCACGCGCCGGCGTCGTCGATCGGCGCCGTCGCGCCGGCGGCGCTCGTCCTGACCGGGCTCGTCTGCGCCGTCGCCGTCGCGCTGCTGCCGCGGCTCGGCTGGATCGCGGCCGCGCTCGCCGCCGTCGCGCTGCTGGCGCCCGACCGCGGCGGCACCGCGCTGCTGGTCGCCGTCGCGGCGCTGCCGGTGCCGCTGCTGCTGCGCCGCTGGCCGCTGGCCTGGTCGCTGCCGGCGCTGGCGCCGCTGCTCGGCGCGCTGGGGCTCGCCGGCGGCTTCCCGGCGCTCGCCTTCGCGCTGCGCTCGTGGCGCGCCCGCGCTGCGCTCGGCGCGCTCGGCGCCTGGTGGCTGCTGCTCGCGCAGGCGCTCGGCCAGCGCCACCGCGCCGGCTTCGTCGGCGCTGACGTCGACGCCGCCGCGCACGGCGCCGGCCAGTCGCTGGCGGCGCTCGTCAGCGGTGCCGCGCTCGGCTACCTCGCCGTCTGGGCGCTCGCCGCGGCGGTCGCGCCCTGGCTGGTGCGCGGCCGCTCGCTCGCGCTCGACGTCATCGCCGCGGCGCTCTGGGCCGGGGCGCTGGTCGGCGCGACCGGCGCCGTGGCGCGCGCGCTGGGACTGGCGCCGCCGCCGCACGTGGCCGTGGCCGCGCTCGCCGGCGCCGCGCTCTGCCTGGCCGCACGGGCAGGCGGGTGGAGGCTCGCGTCCGGGCCGGATACCGTTGTCCCGCACCATGGCCGCGATGGCTAGCCGCGCATGAGCGTCTTGCGCAACCTGGAGTCCAAGCTCGCCGGCCTCGTCGAGGGCACGTTCTCGCGCGCCTTCAAGTCGGAGGTCAAGCCGGTCGAGATCGCGCGCAAGCTCGCGCGCGAGATGGAGGAGCACCGGGTCCAGTCGCTGTCGCGCGTCTACGCCCCGAACGAGTACGCCGTCTGGCTCTCGCCGGAGGATCGGGCGCAGTTCGAGGGCTACGAGGACAAGCTGGCGAGCGAGCTCGGCGGCTACCTGCTCGAGCACGCGCGGCGCGAGCGGATCGCGCTCGTCAGCCGGCCGCAGATCCAGTTCCGCACCGACGAGCGCCTGCGGCTCGGCGAGTTCGGCATCCAGGCGCGGCTCGTGCGCCCGCCGGCGGAGGAGAGCGCCGCGAGCACGGAGTTCGAGCAGGGCGACGAGGGGCACACGATGGTCTACTCGGTCGCCGAGCGGATGGCCGAGCCGCTGCGCGAGCCCGATCGCCGCCGCGGCACGCCGCGCCTGCGCGTCGACGGCCGCGCCGTGCTCGTCGGTGCCGACGGCGCCGTGCTCGGCCGCTCGCGCGAGTGCGACGTCGTGCTCGACGACCCCAACGTCTCGCGCCGGCACGCCGAGCTGCGGCCCTCCGGCGGCTCCTGGATCGTCAACGACCTCGGCTCCACGAACGGCGTCAAGGTCAACGGCCGCCGCATCCGCGGACCGCAGTCGGTCAAGCCCGGCGACACGCTCGAGCTGGGCACCTCGAGCGTCACGTTCGAACTGGACTAGCGCCGTGCAGCTCGATCCCGCCGCCGTCGCCCTCAAGTTCGGCTTCCTCGCCGTCCTGTATCTCTTCCTGCTGTGGATCGCCCGCTCAGCGCTCAAGGATCTCCGTCGCCGTGACGAGGATGGCTCTGTGAGTCCGAACGCGAACTACGCCGAGGCGACGGGGCTGCACTCGGCGTCAGGGGCCGCGCCAGTTCCGACCGGCATGCCGAAGCTGCGCGTGCTGACCGCGGCGGGGCTGCGCGCGGGGTCGGCATATGATCTCTCGGATGGCGCGCTGCTCGGCCGAGGCGAGCAGGCCGACATCAAACTCGAAGACGGCTTCGCGTCCGCACGGCACGCGCAACTGGTCCCGCAGGGGGATGTGATGGTCCTGGAAGACCTCGGCTCCACCAACGGCACGTATCTGAACGGCGAGCCGCTGCGCGGGCCGCAGCCCCTGCACGTCGGCGACCGAATCAAGATCGGCGACTCCGAGTTCTCCTTCGAGCGGTGAGGCATGCTGCGAATCGCTGAGCAGTGGCACGGATCGGACCTCGGCCTGCAGCGGCAGGGCAACGAGGACAGCTTCTTCGTTCGCGCGCCGCTGTTCGTGGTCGCCGACGGGATGGGCGGGGCGCAGGCCGGCGAGGTCGCGTCCGAGCTGGCCGTCAGCGCCTTCGAGTCGGGGCTGCCCGACGGCGGCACGCCGGCCGAGGGGCTCGTCGGCATCATCGAGCGCGCCAACCGGACGATCCACGAGCACTCGCGCGCCTCCAAGCAGCGCGCGGGCATGGGCACGACCGTCACGGCCGCCTACGTCGGCGAGGACGAGGTGACGGTCGCGCACGTCGGCGACTCGCGCTGCTACCTCGTGCGCGACGGCGAGCTGGTGCGGCTGACGCGCGACCACTCGCTGGTCGGCGAGCTGGTCGCCCGTGGCAAGCTGACCGAGGAGCAGGCCGAGACGCACCCGCAGCGCTCGGTGATCACGCGCGCGCTCGGGCCGGAGCCGACCGTGCAGGTCGACGTCGACGCCTTCGCCGCGCGCGCCGGCGACCTCTTCCTCGTCTGCTCGGACGGGCTGACGTCGATGGTCCCGGAGCCGAAGCTGCGGCTGCTGCTGGTCGGCCGCCAGCTGCCGCCGCTCAACGAGCTCGGCCACGAGCTGATCGCCTCCGCGAACGCCGCCGGCGGCCGCGACAACATCACCGTGATCCTCTTCCGGCTGCAGGACGTCGCGGCGCCGGCCGAGGTCGACGACTTGCCGGGCGAGACGGCCGAGTACGCGACCTTCGTCGGCGAGGTCCGCGACGAGCCGCGCCAGGGCGTCTCGCGGCCGGACAGCTACGCGCGGGCGAGCGACGACGCCGAGGCCGAGTACCGCCGCCACGGCACGGTCGCGCTGGCGACCGTCCCGCGCGCGCGCCCGATTCCCGAGGAGCTGTCGCACGGCCCGCCGCTGCCGGCGCCCGCGCCACGCAAGCGCCGGCGGATCGTGACGCCCTTCCGGGCCGCGTTCGCCGTCGGACTGATCGTGGCCGTGCTGACCGTCGGGTATCTCGCGACCAGCGAGCTCTACTTCGTCGGCGTCGACCAGACCGCCGGCGACGTCGTGACCGTGTATCAGGGCCTGCCGTACGAGCTGCCGTTCGGAGCCAAGCTGTACACGCCGGTCGCCCGCTCCGGGGTGACGCTGGCGATGGTCCCGCCCGCGCGCCGCAGCACGTTCACCGACCACAAGCTGCGCACGCAGCAGGACGCCACGAGCCTGGTCCTCGCCCTCGAGCGAGGGCGCATCGCCAAGTGAGCCCCCGCAATCGCGAGCTGCTGGCGCTGATCCCCGCGTCGGCGCTGCTGACCGCGGGGTTCGCCGCCATCTTCATCCAGCGCTCGGACGTCGTCTCGAACGTCTCGCTGACCTACGGCGCGATCTTCCTCGGCCTCTGCCTGGCCGCGCACGTCGCGATCCGGCTGCTGCTGCCGCACGCCGATCCGTACATGTTCCCGCTGGTCGCGGTGCTGGCGTGCTTCGGGCTGGTCGTGATCTACCGGATCGACGAGAAGCTGGCGCGCGAGCAGGCGCAGTGGTTCGTCGTCGGGCTCGGGCTGTTCGTGGCGACGATCGTGCTGCTGCGCGACTTCCGCGTGATGACGCGCTACCGCTACACGATCGCGTTCGCGGGCCTGGCGCTGCTGCTGCTGCCGCGCGTGCCGGGGATCGGCCAGCAGGTCAACGGCGCCTACCTGGGCGTCAAGCTCGGGCCGATCGTCTTCCAGCCGACCGAGTTCGGCAAGATCGCGATCGTCATCTTCCTCGCCGCCTACCTGGCCGACCAGCGCCAGGCGCTGGTGCAGAGCTCGCGCCGCGTGCTCGGGCTGACGATCCCGTCGCTGAAGCACTTCGGGCCGCTGCTGGTGGTCTGGGGCGCGGCGATGATCATGCTGATCCTGATCCGCGACCTCGGCTCGTCGCTGATGTACTTCGGCGCCTTCCTGGCGATCGTCTACGTCGCGACGAACCGGCTCTCGTTCGTCGTCGTCGGGCTGCTGCTGTTCGCCGTCGGCGCCTGGTACTTCGCCGGCCACGTCAGCCACGTGCACTCGCGCGTCGAGACCTGGCTGCACCCGTTCGACCCGACGCTCTACCAGGCCGTCGGCGGCTCCTTCCAGGTCGCCAACGGCCTCTTCGCGCAGGCCGACGGCGGCCTCTTCGGCACCGGCCTCGGCGCCTCGCTGCTCGTCGACCAAAGCGGGAACCCGCTGATCCCGGCGCCGCAGACGGACATGATCTACGCGGTGATCGTCAACGAGCTCGGGCTCGTCGGCGCCTGCGGGCTGATCGGCGTCTACCTGCTCTTCGCCGAGCGCGGCTTCAAGACCGCGACGCTGGCCGGCGACTCGTTCTCGAAGCTGATGGCCGCCGGGCTGACCTCGGTGCTGGCGCTGCAGGTCTTCGTGATCGTCGGCGGCGTCACGCGCGTGATCCCGCTGACCGGCGTCACGCTGCCGTTCGTCTCCTACGGCGGCTCCTCGATCCTCGCCAACTTCGTCCTGCTCGCGCTGCTGCTGCTGATCTCCGACCGCGCGCGCCGGCCCGCCGGCTTCGGCGCCGCTCGCGGCCTGGCATGAACACGCCGATCATCCGCCTCTTCGGCCTCTTCGTGGCGCTGTTCGCGCTGCTGATCGCGTTCACGTCGCGCTGGGCCGTCTTCGGCGCGCCGAAGCTGCGCGACGACACCCTCAACACGCGCGCCGTGATCGAGCAGGAGCAGATCAAGCGCGGGCTGATCCGCGCCGACGACGGCTCGCTGCTGGCCGGCAACGTGTCGCTGTCCGAGCACCGCTACGGCCGCCGCTACCCGACCGGGCGGCTGTTCGCGCTGCCGGTCGGCTTCAACGACGCGACCGCCGGCCGCGCCGGGCTCGAGAAGCAGTACAACGACCGGCTGACCGGCGCGGGCAACGAGTTCGCCGGCATCGTCGACTCGCTGACGAAGAAGACGCAGGTCGGCGACGACCTCGAGACGACGCTCGACCCGAAGGCGCAGAAGGTCGCCTACCAGCAGCTCGGCGGCCGCAGCGGCGCCGTCGTCGCGCTCGACGTCAAGACCGGCGCGGTGCGCGTGCTCGCCGGCACGCCGTCGTTCGACCCGGAGAACCCGAACGACGCCGCCAAGGGCAGCCAGTTCAACCTCGCGACGCAGGGCCTGTACCCGCCCGGCTCGACCTTCAAGACCGTGACGGCCGTGGCGGCGATCGACAGCGGCCGCTACACGCCGGACTCGCTGGTCAGCGGCCGCAACGGCAAGATCATCTCCGGCACGCCGCTCGACAACGACGGCGGCGAGAACTTCGGCAACATCACGCTCACGGATGCGCTCACGCACTCGGTCAACACCGTCTGGGCCACGGTCGGCGAGTCGATCGGCAAGCACCGGCTGGCCGACTACATGGACCGCTTCGGCTTCGGCTCGACGCCGCCGCTCGACTACCCGTCCGGTCAGCTCGCGACGAGCGGCTCCTACCGGCACGGCAAGCCGATCAGCGAGACGTCGACCTACGTCGACGTCGGCCGCACCGCGATCGGCCAGGCGCTGCTGCTCGTCACGCCGCTGCAGATGGCCGAGGTGGCGCAGACGATCGGCAACGGCGGCGTGCGGATGGAGCCGCGGCTGGTGTCCAAGGTCGTCGACCCCGATGGCCGAACCGTCGAGACGCCGCTGCCCAAGCGCGCCGAGCGCGTGATGTCGACCGCCACGGCCGCCAAGCTGACGGCGATGATGAAGCAGGTCGTCAAGGAGGGCACGGGCACGGCGGCGGCGCTGCAGGGCGTCGACGTCGCCGGCAAGACCGGCACGGCGGAGATCAACGTCGCGCAGGGCGTCAACGACCTCTGGTTCATCTGCTTCACGCCGAAGGACGCCGTCGCGGTCGTGATCGCGCACGAGCAGGGGCAGGGCGGGACGGTCGCCGCGCCGGTCGCGCGCGCGGTGCTGCAGGCGCTGGGGCAGTAGATGCAGGACATCGGCCGCGACACGATCGTCGACGACCGCTATCGGGTCGAGGACCTGCTCGGCAGCGGCGGCATGGCGGAGGTCTGGAGCGCGCAGGACGGCGAGCTCGGCCGCCGCGTCGCGCTGAAGATCCTCTCTGGACGGCTGGCCAGCGACCCCGAGTTCCACGCCCGCTTCCGCCGCGAGGCCTCGGCGGCGGCGGTCATGCAGCACCCGAACATCGTCGCGATCTACGACCGCGGCGACTGGGACGGGACGTCGTACATCGCGATGGAGATGGTCGACGGCCAGACGCTCAAGCACCTCGTGCGCGAGCACGGGCCGCTCGGCCCCGGCCCGGCGACCGACATCGCGATTGAGATCCTCAAGGCGCTGCGCTACGCGCACAAGCGCGGCGTCGTCCATCGCGACGTCAAGCCGCAGAACGTGCTGGTCGACGGCGAGGGGCAGATCAAGGTCGCCGACTTCGGCATCGCGCACGCCGTCGGCTCGGACATGACGCAGGCCGACGCGCTGCTCGGCACCGTCCAGTACGTCTCGCCCGAGCAGGCCAAGGGGCAGCCGGTCTCGCCGCGCTCGGACCTCTACTCGGTCGGCATCGTGCTCTACGAGATGCTGACCAGCCGCGTGCCGTTCGACGGCAACACGCCGATCGAGACCTCGCTGCGGCAGATCAACGAGCCGCCGCTGCCGCCGTCGCAGCTGCGGCCCGGGTTGCCGGCGTCGCTCGAGCACGTCGTCATGCGCGCGCTCGAGAAGGACCCCGAGCGCCGCTACGCCAGCGCCGACGACTTCATCATCGCGCTCGAGACGGCGCGCCGCGCGCCGGCGCAGCGCGTCGTGCTGGAGCCGACGCCGGGCGAGCCGTGGGACGAGGGCGAGCGCGGCGAGCGGCGGCCGCCGTGGTGGGCCTGGGCGATCGGCGCGGCGGTGGTCGCCGCCGCCGTCGTCCTCGCCGTGCTGCTGCTCTCGAGCGGCAAGGAGGAGGTGCCGTCGCTCGTCGGCGAGCCGTCCGCGCAGGTCGCGCCGGCGCTGCACAAGGTCGGCCTCGAGCCGCGCTTCGTCAACGACTACTCCGACGACGTGCCGAACGGCCGCGTGATCTCGCAGAGCCCGCAGAGCGGCAGCCAGGTGCCGAAGGGCTCGGTCGTCACCGTGCACGTCTCGGCCGGGCCTGAGAGCGTCGCCGTGCCGCACGTCGTCGGGCTGCAGGTCGACGCCGCCGAGGCGCTCGTCGAGGCGGCCGGGCTCAAGCCTGCCCGCCAGGACCAGTTCTCCGACACAGTGCCGAGCGGCGAGGTGATCCTCTCGACGCCGAGCGAGGGCCAGACGCTCGCGCGCGGCAAGGTCGTGCTGCTGACGGTCTCCGGCGGCCGCGAGCATGTCACCATCCCCAACCTCGTCGGGCTCACGAAGGCCGACGCGCAGCGGCGGCTGCGCGGGCTGGGGCTGCAGGCCGACTTCGCGACGCGCGAGACAACGCACGATCGCGGACTCGTGCTCGCACAGGATCGAAAGGCCGGCAGCGTGGTCGACAAGGGGGAGACAGTGACGTTGACGATCGCGACGGAACGGCCGCAGGTGCCGGACGTGACGACCGGGAACCCGCAGCGGGCGGCGGCCGAGCGGCGCCTGCAGAACGCCGGCTACCGCGTCACGGCGCGCGGCCGGCCGGGTCCGGCGGCGCTCGTCGGCCGCGTCGTCGCGCAGTCGCCGGCGGCCGGCGCGCGGCGCTCGTCCGGCGCCACCGTGACGATCGTCGTCGGCACGCGCGCCGCGCCGACGCCCACGCCGACGCCGACGAGGACGCCGAAGCCGACCCCGACGGCGAAGCCGACGCGCACGCCGACGGCGACGAGGACGCCGAAGCCGACGCCGTCGCCGACGCCGACCGCGACGCCCAGCCCGACGCCGACGACGGCGGCATGAGGGTCGCGCTGCTGGCCGGCGGCCGCTCCGCCGAGCACGAGATCTCCCTGCGCTCCGCCGCGGCGGTCCGCGCCGCGCTGCTGGCCGGCGGCCACGAGGTCGTCGACGTGCGGCTCGCGCGCGACGGTGGCTGGCTGTACGACGGCGCGCCGCTGGCGCTGCATCCCGGCCGCGGCCTGCTCGGCGCCGACGCCGTCTTCCCGGTGCTGCACGGGCCGTTCGGCGAGGACGGCACGGTCCAGGGGCTGCTCGAGCTGCTCGACGTGCCCTACGTCGGCGCCGGCGTGCTGGCGGCGTCGCTGTGCATGGACAAGATCGTCTTCAAGGACGTGCTGGCGGCGGCGGACGTACCACAGGTCGCCTACGCGGGCGTCCGCGAGCCGCGCTGGCGCGCCGAGCCGGCGGCGGTCCGCGCCGAGCTGGCCGCGCTCGGGCTGCCGCTGTTCGTCAAGCCGGCGCGGCTCGGCTCCTCGGTCGGGATCGCCAAGGTGCGCTCGGCGGACGAGCTGGACGCCGCGCTCGACGGCGCCTTCGCGCACGACGAGCTGGTGATCGTCGAGGCCTTCTCGGGCGGGATCGAGGTCGAGTGCTCGGTGCTCGGCAACGGCGCGCCGGAGGCGTCGCTGCCGGGCGAGATCGTGCTGCGCGGCGCCGGCTGGTACGACTACGAGGCCAAGTACACGCCGGGCGGGATGGAGCTGGTCGCGCCGGCGCGGCTGCCCGAGGCGGTCACGGCGGAGGTGCGGCGGCTGGCCTGCGAGACGTTCCTGCGCGTCGGCTGCAGCGGCCTCGCTCGCGTCGACTTCTTCGTCGAGGGCGAGCGCGTGCTCGTCAACGAGCTGAACACGCTGCCGGGGTTCACGGCGACGAGCGTGTACCCGAAGCTGTGGGAGGTCAGCGGGCTCGGCTTCCCGGAGCTCTGCGACCGCTTGCTGGCGCTCGCGCTCGAGCGGGCTACGCGGGCACCTTCTGGAACAGCCTGATCTCGTCGATCTCGGCGTTCTGGGCGCCGGGGGCGAGGTCGGTGATCCAGACGAGGTAGTAGCGGTAGGGGTGGCCGTCGGTCGAGAGCGTGAAGTCGCGCGTGGAGTGGATCATCGTGCCGCCGCCGACCTTCGTCCAGCCGTCCGGCACGCTGGCCGGCACCGGCCCAGCGGGTGCGGCGTAGATCGTCAGCTGCCAGCCGGGATCGGGGGTCTGGATCCGCATCGAGGCGGCGGCGACGCCGGGCTTGGCGTCGACGTAGATGCCGACGCCGGGCTTGTTGGCGCCCTGGATCCCGTCGACGTAGTTCTCGGTCGACCAGGTGGTGCCGGGCGTGCGGTCGACGACGCGGCCGGCCTGCTCGTTGTGCTCGTGGCCGTCGCCGAGCGGGTCGTAGGCGTGCGCCGACTTCGCCGGCACGGAGACGTTGCGCGTACCCTGCGGCGCCGGCGCGCCGACGCGGCCGGCGCCGGTCCCGCGCTGCGTGCGGTCGGCCGCCTCGTGGCCGGCCAGCCCGAGCAGCAGGACGGCCGCCGCGATCGCCGCCAGCAGCAGCGCCACCGGGATCGAATGGCGCATCCTGAACGGCAGCCGGCGGCGCGTGCGGGCCGGCAGCGTGCGGATCACGGCCGTCGCCTCGCCGGTCGAGACGCCGCTGCGCGCGGCCTCGATCGCGAGCGCCTCCTCGAGGTCGCCGATCAGCGTCGCGACGTCCGGGTAGCGGTGCACGACGTCCTTCTCGGTCATCCGGTCGAGCACCGCGGCGAGCGTCGCCGAGACCTGCGGCCGCCGCGTCTGGATGTCCGGGATCTGCTCGCGCACGTGCTTCATCGCGACGGCGACCTGGTTGTCGCCCTCGAACGGCACGCTGCCGGTGAGCATCTCGTAGAGCACGATGCCGAGCGAGTAGATGTCGGTCTGGCCGGTGACGTCCTGGCCGAGCGCCTGCTCGGGCGAGACGTAGTCGGTCGTGCCGAGCACGCGGCCGTCCGCGGTCAGCCCGTCGTCCTTGAGCGAGCGGGCGATGCCGAAGTCGGTGACCTTCGCCGACCCCTCCTCGTCGATCAGCACGTTCTGCGGCTTGACGTCGCGGTGGACGATGCCGTGGTCGTGCGCGCAGCCGAGCGCGCGCGCGATCTCGATCGCGTAGGCGATCGACTCGTCGATCGGCAGCCGGCCGAGATCGCGCAGGCGCTCCTTGAGCGTCTGCCCCTCGACGTACTCGAAGACGATGTAGGGCCGGCTCTCGTCCTCGCCCGCGTCGATCACGCCGACGATGTGCGGATGCGAGAGCTGCGCGACCGCCTTCGCCTCGCGCCGGAAGCGCTCGAGCTGGTCCGAGTCGGCGGACATCTCCCGGTGCAGGAGCTTGATCGCGACCGGCCGCTCGAGGTTGACGTCGAACGCCCGATAGACCGTCGACATCCCGCCCGCGCCGATCTGGGCGTCGAGCCGGTAGCGGCCGCTCAGCTGGATGCCAACGAGCGTGCTCATCTGCTCGCGCGTATTGTGGCCGATTCCGGCGCGCTGGCGTGGACGATCTTCACGGATCCCTATTGCCGGGTGGGCTCATGCGGCCGCGCGCGCGACCGCCTGGCGCGATCTTCGCCATGACCGCGCCGGCCTCCTCTCGGCGAACGCGTCGCTGCAGGCGTGACGGCGGCCGCCGCGCGGGTAGGTTCCGCGGATGCGCCTCGCCCTCGCCTCCCTTGCGCTCGCCGCGCTCGTCGCCATGCCGGCCGTGCCGGCGCACGCCGCCGTCGCGCGCTGCCACACCGCCGCGCTGTCCGCGTCGCTGAAGGCCGGCAGCCCCGGCGCCGGCCAGCGCTACGCGACGCTGACGCTGCGCAACCGCTCGGGCTCGAGCTGCAGCGTCTACGGCTACGCCGGGCTCGGCCTGCGCTCGGCCGCCGGCAGGGCGCTGCCGACGAAGGTCGTGCGCGACCGCTCGCACGCACCGAGGACGATCGTGCTCAAGCCCGGCCGGCGAACCAGTGCGTTGCTGCACTGGGGCGCCGTGCCCGGCGCCGGCGAGCCGACCAGCGGGCCGTGCGAGCCGACGCCGCGTCGCGTCGCGGTGACGCCGCCGGACGAGCGCACGCCGCTGACGATCGCCTGGAGGCTCGGCCCGGTCTGCGAGCAGGGCCGGATCGAGCTGACGCCCTTCGGGCGGACGACGCTCTAGATGAGTAGTGCCACGGGGTCAGGCGGTGTACTGAGCTAGCGAGCGGCTGGGCAGGCCGAGGCGGTGGTTGAGCGCGACGGCGGCGGCGAGCGCTAGGAAGCGGCAGGCCAGGCGTGC